>CDYS01015627.1_pt1 | contig 260738 bp, 223 predicted proteins | sample 557491 | NCBI WGS metagenome assembly CDYS01 (sample SAMEA3182057, study PRJEB8094) | gut metagenome | biome: human; feature: gut; material: Stool; isolation source: human stools | place: Canada | collected 2012-11-26
CTCTGCCCCCTCTCGTCTCTGCCCCCTCTCCGCTCTGCCCCCTCTCGTCTCTGCCCCCTCTCGTCTCTGCCCCCTCTCGTCTCTGCCCCCTCTCGTCTCTGCCCCCTCTCCGCTCTGTCCCCTCTCGTCTCTGCCCCCTCTCCGCTCTGTCCCCTCTCGTCTCTGCCCCCTCTCCGCTCTGTCCCCTCTCCGCTCTGTCCCCTCTCCGCTCTGTCCCCTCTCCGCTCCGTCCCCTCTCCGCTCCGTCCCCTCTCCGCTCCGTCCCCTCTCCGCTCCGTCCCGTTCCCGTCCCGTTCCTGTCCCCGTCCCCTCTTTTGGCGGGGCGCCGCTTCGTCGCTTTTTTTCGGTCCGAGGGTTGAAAAACCGGAAAAATTGTTTAGATTTGTGATATCAAAATAATATCATCATGAAAAACGACAACTTTGTCTATTCCGGTTGGAAGACGCGCGGTCTTCCCATGCTGCTTGTGACGCTGGCGCTGCTCGGCGTCGGCATCTGGCTGGTAATCGAGGGCGGCATCCGGCTCGACGCGCAGCTGAGCGGTGGCGGCGGCCTGCTCGCTGCGGGCATCGTGCTCTGCCTCGCGGCGGCGCTTTCGTCGGGCGGCTTCATGCTGCTCGAACCCAACGAGGCGCGGGTGATGCTCTTCTTCGGCCAATACCGCGGAACCTTCTACGAGACAGGCTACTGGTGGGTCAACCCCTTCCTCTCGGCCAAGCAGATTTCGCTGCGGCTCCGCAACCTCAATGCCGAGCCCATCAAGGTCAACGACAAGTGCGGCAACCCCGTCATGATAGGTCTCGTGCTCGTCTGGCGCATCAAACGCGATGAGGTCTACCGCTCGGTCTTCGAGATTGACGCGGCCCCCGCAACGCCCGGCGGCAACGTCTCTGCAGCGGCGCGGATGACGGTGCTGGACCGCTTCGTCGGGGTGCAGAGCGATGCGGCGCTGCGCCAGGTGGCCGGGCTCTATGCCTATGACAATACGGGCGTTGAGGCGGGTGAGCTCACGCTCCGCTCCAACAGCGAGGAGATTAACGCGCAGCTCGAGCAGACGTTGAACGACCGCCTGGCGATGGCCGGCATCGAGGTGGTCGAGGCGCGCATCAACTACCTGGCCTACGCCCCCGAGATTGCCGCCGTCATGTTGCGCCGCCAGCAGGCCGACGCCATCATCTCGGCCCGCGAGAAGATTGTCGAGGGGGCCGTCACGATGGTGCGCATGGCCCTCGAGCGCCTTTCCGAAGAGGAGGTGGTCGAGCTGGACGAGGAGCGCAAGGCCGCCATGGTCTCGAACCTGCTCGTGGTGCTCTGCGCCGATGAGGCGGCACAGCCCGTGGTCAATGCCGGGACGCTGCATCATTGAGTAAGGTAACGATGTCCAAGAGTCAGGATACCAGAAGTTTCGTGCTGCGTGTCGATGCCGTGACGATGGAGGCGCTCGAAGCGTGGGCCGACGACGAGTTTCGCAGCATCAACGGCCAGCTGCAGTGGATTCTTGCCGACGCCCTGCGCCGCAGCGGGCGGCTGCCCGGGCGGCGGCGTGCGCGGAGCGGCCGCGGCGTTGCGCCGGAGGAAGTTGCGCCGGTTGAGGCCGCGCCGGAGGGAGCTGCGCCGGAGGGGGCCGCTTCGGACGGGTCGGTGTCGGCCCGTGCCGGAGCGGAAGGAGCCGGAGCAAACAGTGCCGCGCCGGAGGGGACTGCGTTGGTTGAGGCCGCATTGGAGAAACCCGCGCCGGCCGGGACAGGCACGGAAAACGCCGTGCCGGAGGGAACCTGTCCGGCTGCGGACAAGGCAAAAAGCGAGGCAAAAAACGAGACCCAAAGAAGCAATAGATGAAGAGTCGTGAATCATATGGCGCTTTTGCGCCGGAGCGCATACGGGCCTTCGTGCGCAGCCGCCTGTGGTTGGCCCTGCCGGCCGTTGCGGGGGTGGGCTTCGGCTGCTTGTGGCTCTATCGGCGCTATGTCGAGGGGCTTCCGGCCGGCGATGCCGTCCTCAAGGGGGCCTTCTATGCGCTGACGCTCGCCCTTTGCTGGGCCATCGGCATCTGGGGCGCAACGGCCCCCGAGGTTGAATCCGACCGCGAGGAGGCTCCGCGTGGTGCATCGCGGCGCGCCTTGATGTTCTGTGTGCTGCTCCTTGTGGCGCTGGTCTGCCTGCGTCCGGTGCTGGCGTGGGCCGCGGGTGAACTCTCGCCCGTGCAGGGAGGCTTCTCCCTCCTGCTGCGGCTGCTGGCGGCTGGGGCCGTGCTGCTGCCCATGTGGCTGCACGAGCGGTTGAAGTGACGCGCCGCAGAGGCCGACAAGAGCCATAGAAGCCGACAAACCCGGCCGAGGGCTGAGAGCCGCTGCCGAGGGCTGACAAACCCGGCAAGAGGGCTGGAAAAACGGCCGAGAGGGCTGGAAAATACAGCCGAAAGGCTGACAAACACAAAAGGAGGGCGTTCCGTGCGGAACGCCCTCCTTTGTTGTGTGGGTTGGACGGTGCGGCTCAGTTGACCTTGCGAATCGTGCCGCTCCATACCGAGCGAATCGTGTTCTTCGGGTCGGCGTCGTCCTTCATCTCGTACTGGATTTCGACCTTGCCATCCTCCAGCTTGGTGATTTCGATGGTGCCCTCCGTTGCGGGTGCGCCGATGTACTGGCTGGCGCTGAAGTCGTAGTAGAGGTAGGGCCACGTACCGCGCTTGACGGCAAACTCCTGGTATCCGGGGATGAACTCGCCGGCCTGTGGATTGTCGGGGTCCTTCGGCGTGGTGTAGGTGCCGGCAATCGAGGTGGCACCCTCGGCGGCCAGCACGTCGAGCTGGAAGGCCTCGTCGGTGGTGTTGTTGTCTACCAGAATCTCGAACTCGGTGGCTCCCTCGAAGTTGCTCGTGTAGGTCCACACGCGGCACTCCGAAGCATCATCCGGATTGAAGAGCACGGTCTTGTCCTCGTGCAGGATGCTCAGCCAGTCGCCCGCAGGCTTCTCGGGTGCGTTGTCGATGAAGTTGACATCGCCCATCGGATAGGTGCCCTTGATGGAGACACCCTCGGGCGTGGTGACGTCGACGATGAACTCATACTGGCTGCCCGAGCGCTTCACCTCGATGGTGCCCCCCTGAGCGAAGTCAATCAGCGGCGTCTCTTCGAGCGACTCGACCTGCTGGAGGTAGGTGCCGTAGTAGTAGACGTAGCCCATCAGGTTGAAGGTCGAGCCCTGGGTGAAGGTCATCGGCGAGACGTAGTCGTTGCTCGGCGAGTAGACGCCCTCGGACAGCACCATCTCCTCCTTGCTCGAAAGGGGCTTCGAGAGCAGGTCGATGGTCAGCTGGTGGCCGTGTGCCAGGTAACCGCCTTCGACGGTGCCCTCCTGGAGCCTGATGGTGTAGCGGTCGCTCTCGTCGCCGGTGTACTCCCAGGTGGCCGAAGCCGAGGTGAAGGTGACATTGACCGGTTCGCGGATGACCGGTGCGCCGCCCGACGGGTCGGTGCGGTCGACGAAGGCGAGCTCACCCTCGTAGGTGAATGCGAAGTTCTCCTCCTCGGTGCCCACCACGAAGGTGCCCTCGATGAGGTATCCCTTCTGCGTGTGGAGAACCGTGATTTCGCCCTCGACGGGCTTGCGGTAGGCGATGGTGCCGTCCTGCTTCTTTTCGCGGACCCACGTGTAGTCGGGGTTGGCCGTGCCGGTGGTTGCGCCGCTCTTGAGCGTATAGGTGCCCTCGGGCAGCCGGGCTGCCGAGGCGTCCTGGCTGGCCTGGCCGTAGAGGTCGAGGTAGAGGATGATGCCCGGTTCGGTGGGAACCTGTTCGCCCTGGTCGTCGATTTCGAAGGGAACGTTGCTCAGTCCGATGTAGTAGTTGGCCGAGCCGTCGCTGCCCGTGCCGCCCTGATAGGTGGCGTCGGTGACGGTCGTCAGCGTGAAGGTGTCACCCGTCGAGGGTTCGGGGCCGGGCTCGCCCTGCGTCTCGCTCACGCAGCGCACCGAACATCCGGCCGCGCGGTTCGAGCTGCTCTGCGGATTGAGGTAGGCGGCCAGGAAGTTGAGGATGTAGGAGTACTGCTCCTGCGTGGCGGTCGAGGTCCAGTAGGAAGCCTGTCCGCCCACGAAGCTCCAGGTGCCCGATGCGGCGCCGCGGTTGCCGGCGGCGGGGTAGTAGCCCAGCAGTGCGTGGCGGCGTCCGAAGGCGGCCTCGTCGTAGATGAAGTTGGCCTCGTTGACCCCCTTCCAGCTGCCGTTGCGCGGCACGCGCCATCCCGGAGGGCAGGGGTCGAAGAGCGTCTTGCCGCCGTCGGCCGCCGTCTCCCACAGACGGTTGTTCTTGGCCGTACCGTCGGCCGTCAGCCAGTCGTAGTAGTCGTCGCCGATGCGGGTGCCGTAGTAGAAGGTGGTGGGGTGCTCGACGGCATTCTGCAGGTTGTTCGAGGCGGTCACCTGCTCGTTGGCGAAGAGGTCGGTGGCTGCCGTTCCCGAGGCGTCATAGACCGTGATGTCGTTCAGGTCGTTCCATCCGGCGCCCGACGGGAAGGGGTCCTTGCGTCCCCACTGGTAGACGAAGCCCTTGGCCGAGCCCGTCTCGTCGTAGTCGTCGCTCAGGGCGCCCAGGTTGCGCGTCATCCAGCTCAGTCCGTTGAGCTTCGGAGCCTGCGACGAGGGGTCGTAGTCCGTCACCCAGATGTGCTAGCTCCAGAGTATCCTGCCGTCGGCGTCGCGGACGGCGATGAGGGCGTTGCCCTGCCCTTCACCGGCCGTGAAGTGGACGCGGCCCTCCTCGAGGCGGACGTCGGAGAGCAGCGCGGGGGCATCCTGCCACAGCAGTGCGGCCGACGAGGGGGAGAGCTTCGTGGCGGCGAACGGTTCGGTCGATACGCCGTTGCCCATTACGGTGGCGTCGAACGAATATGCGCCGGCGCCGTGCACCAGATAGCTGTTGGCGCATCCCGCAGCGCTCAGGTCGCTGCCGGTCGTTGCAGGGGGTGGTGTGGGGTTGGTTTCATCGTTCTTTTGGGTCTTGCGGGTCTTGTGGGTCTTGCTTGCTCTCTCTCGGTTCTCTCTTCGGCTCTCGGCCGGCTCTTTCTCGGCTCTCTTGTGCTCTCTCTTCAGTCTCTCGGGTTTTGATGACGAAAAAATAAATACGCCGACGTTTGCAAATATTTTAATATGAAAATGCGTGTTATTAATAATATTTTTTATCGTCGGGGTCTGCCCGTTTTGGGGGTTTCGAAGTGCAGGCATTCTGGTTTCGAGTGCTTTCGACCACTCTGCTGCAACCCTTGCGTTCTGTTCCGTGCTTACGGTGCGGCGGCCCGGAAGAGCGGGCAGCGGAGGTCGTACCGGTCGTGCCGGTCGTGCCGGTCGGGCCGCGGAGGGGCGGGGCGGAGGTTTTGGGCGGTCGTGCCGGGCGGTGGATGGAGAGGCCGGACGCGGAGGAACAGGTCGGTTGAGTCGGGGGCGGCGGAGGTCGTGCCGGGCCTGCTGTTCCGTGCGGCCGTGCCGGGAGGCGGAGGCGTGTCGGATGGAGGGGCCGGGTTGGCTGTCTCGGGTGGTCGCGCAGGACGGCGGAGGTTGTGTCGGACGGTCGCGTTGGGCGGCGGAGGTGTCGGGCGGTGGAGGTCACGTTGGACGGAGGATGGAGAGACCGAACGGGGATGGGCCGGGGGGCGTGGGCGACCTCCTCTGCCGCATGCGTGCCGTTGGAGCGTGCCCGTGTCCGTGCCCGTGTCCGTGCCTTCCCGCAAATCGGATGTCCGCCGCGGAAAAACGGCGCCGAAACTTGTCTTTGCCCGCACGAAAGCGTATCTTTGAGGGTCACTAATGCATCCTGTCCTATGAAAAAGATTGTCGTCTTTACGGGAGCCGGCGTGAGCGCCGACAGCGGGCTGGCCACCTTCCGCGACTCCGACGGCCTGTGGGCCAACTACCGCATCGAGGAGGTCTGCACCCCCGAAGCGCTGGCGCGCGACCGGGCCAAGGTCATCGGCTTCTACAACATGCGCCGCCGCGAGCTGCTCGAAAAGCAGCCCAATGCCGGCCACTACGCCATTGCCGAGCTGGAGCGCGACTTTGCGGTCGAGGTGGTGACGCAGAACGTCGACAACTTCCACGAACGGGCCGGTTCGACCCATGTGACCCACCTCCACGGCGAGCTGATGAAGCTCCGCTCGGAGCGCAACCCCGACCTCATCGTGCCGATTGAAGGGTGGGAGCAGCCGCTCGACGCCAAGGCGCCGGACGGTGCGCTGCTGCGTCCCCACATCGTCTTCTTCGGCGAGCCGGTCCCGATGTTCGAACGGGCCGTCGAGCTGGTGCGCGGGGCCGACGTGCTGATTGTCGCCGGCACCTCGCTTGCGGTCTATCCCGCCGCCTCGCTCGTGCGCTACGTGCGGCCCGAGGTTCCGGTCTATCTGGTCGACCCGGGCAATCCCGACACGGCGTGGATTCGCAATCCGCTGACCCACATCCGCGAGCGTTCGGCCGTCGGCATGCCCCGTCTGGTCCGCGAGCTGCGCGAGGCGGAGCATGCCCGGCAGGCAGGGAAGTAGTTGCGCGTCCCTCTGCGGCGGCCCGGCGGGGGGGGCATAATTGCGCGTCCGTCGGCGGTCCGTCCAGCCGGAGTGTATGCCCGGACGCAGCCCGATGGGATGGCCCGGCAGGCGGGGGAGCCCGCTGAAACCATTCGCCCGCGGCTCGGAAGAGGGGAGCAATAGCGCGTCCGCCCGCGGCCCGGAAAAGGCAGCCCGTCGGAGCTTACCCGGTGACGCTGCGGCCCGGCGGGTGGGGGAGTCGTTGTGCGCCTCGTCAGTGGTCCGGGAGGCGGCGCCCGCAAAACTCGTCCGCCCGCGGCCCGGCCGGAGTGCATGCCCGGAGGCAACCGCCGGCCCCAACCCCTTCCGTGGCAGACCGTCGGGGCTTACCCGGTGGCGCTGCGGTTCGGCAGGCGGGGGAGTAATTACGTGTCCGTCTGTGGCCCGGCAGGGTAGCTCGAAGGGGCGACCCGGCGGGGAAATGCAGTCCGGGACGTCGGCCCGGCATTATCTCTTCGCCCGCGGCCCCGCGAAGGCGGCTCGGCAAAGGCAGCCCGGCGAAGGCGGCCCGGAGGGGTTTACCCGGTGGCGCTGCGGTCCGAGGGTGGAAGAGTAATCGTAGTCAGTCTGGGACCTGTGGGGGTGTGCCCGTCTGCGGTCCGGCCAGAGTGCGTGCCCGGAGGCAACCGCCGGCCCCAACCCCTTCTGCGGCAGCCCGTCAGGGAGCGCACGGCCGTGGCCCATGGAGCGGATCCCTCGGAGCGCTCCCCCGCAAAAATCGCGCGGCGGGCATGGCTTTTGCCCTCACCTTCGCTATCTTTGCGGCCGGAACGGGCGGAGCCTCTCCGTCCGCCTCTAAATCTGCACACACCATGACCGTCTCTTTCGTCATCGAGATGCTCGGCACGCTGGCCTTCGCCATCAGCGGCATCCGGCTCGCTTCGGCCAAGAAGTTCGACTGGTTCGGCGCCTACGTCGTGGGCTTCACCACGGCCATTGGCGGCGGAACGCTGCGCGACGTGATGCTCTCGACAACCCCCTTCTGGATGCTTGACAGCGTCTATCTGGTCGTCACGGCCATCGCCCTGGGCATCGTCATCGCGCTGGGGCGCTACCTCATCCGGCTCAACAACACCTTCTTCGTCTTCGACGCCATCGGCCTGGGGCTCTTCACGGTCGTCGGCATCGAGAAGACCCTCGCGGCCGGCTTCCCGCTCTGGGTGGCCGTCATCATGGGCACCATCACCGGCGCCGCGGGCGGCGTGCTGCGCGACATCCTGATTAACGAGGTGCCGCTGATTTTCCGCAAGGAAATCTATGCACTGGCCTGCGTCTTCGGCGGCGTGGTCTTCTGGCTCTGCGGCCACCTCGGCATCGGCGGCGCCGCGCTGCAGGTCATCACCGCCGTGGCGGTCATCGCGGCCCGCATCGTGGCCGTCTACTTCGGGCTGAAGCTCCCGACGCTCCGCGCCTCCGGCTCCCAGGAGCCGTAGGGGAGGCCGCAGCTCCCATCCGCTGACAGAGAAAAGAGCGGGAAGGCCGTCGCCTTCCCGCTCTTTCCGTTTTGCTGACACCGCCCCGCCGGGAGGCGTGCCGCCTATTTCCCGCCCTCGGCCGCCTTGTCGGCAAAGTAGAGGTCCAGCAGCTCCTTGGCCGCCACGAACGACGAGATGCGCGCGTCGAGCACCCGCTGCTCGTAGTCGCCGATGCGGCTCTCGATGGCCGGGTCCTGGTAGAAGGAGTTGCGCAGCGCCTCGTTGATGGATTCGTACATCCAGTACTTGTTCTGCCGGTTGCGGTTGTGCTGGAAGTAGCCGTTGCGCTCGGTGTGGTCGAGGAACTCCTCGACCCCCTTCCACACCTCCTCGAGCCCCGTGCCGTCGACCGACGAGCAGGTGTAGACCTGGGGCCGCCACTGCGATTCGGGTACGGGGAAGAGGCGCAGCGCGCTCTGGAACTGGGTCTTGGCCAGCTCGGCCTTGTGGACGTTCTCGCCGTCGGCCTTGGTGATGACCATCATGTCGGCCATCTCCATGATGCCGCGCTTGATGCCCTGCAGCTCGTCGCCGGCGCCCGAAATCTGCAGCAGCATGAACATGTCGACCATCGAGTGGACGGCCGTTTCGGACTGCCCGACGCCCACCGTCTCGATGAAAATCACGTCGAAGCCCGCCGCCTCGCAGAGTACGATGGTCTCGCGCGTCTTGCGCGCCACGCCGCCCAGCGAACCGGCCGAGGGCGAGGGGCGGATGAAGACGTCGGGGTTGTGGCAGATGCTCTCCATGCGGGTCTTGTCGCCCAGAATCGAGCCGCCGCTCCGCTCCGACGAGGGGTCGATGGCCAGCACCGCCAGCTTGTGGCGCAGCGAGGTGACCATGTTGCCGATGGCCTCGATGAAGGTCGACTTGCCGGCGCCCGGGACGCCCGTGATGCCGATGCGCACCGACTTGCCGGCGTGGGGCAGGCAGCGTTCGATGATTTCCTGCGCCTGGGCGTAGTGCTTCGGGTTGCTCGACTCGACGAGCGTGATGGCCCGCGAGAGAATCGTGATGTCGCCGCGCAGGATGCCCTCGACGTATTCGTCGGTGGTCAGCACGCGCTTCTTGCGCCGTGTGAAGTAGGGATTTATGATGGGCTGGTCTTCAACACCTTCGGCTACGTTGAGCGCGCTGTCGTGATGAGCGTCGCAGTACTCCTTCTCGTAGTGGTTTATTTTGGTGAATGACATGCGGTTGTGTTTTATTAATAGGTATGTGAGATTGCGTTCCGTCAGAGGTTCCGGTCGATGTCTTCCGGCGTCAGCTGCAGCGTGTTGCCCAGCCACAGCACGCGGTTGCGGGCGTTGGTGAGCACCCCGAAGGGGACATAGTCGACCTCGAAGGCCGAGTAGTTCTGCCCCGAGGGGTCGAAACCCACGCCGGTGAACTCCGAGACGTAGGGTGCCAGCCGCTCCGCGACCGCTTCGGGCGCTTCGCGGGTGACGATGATGACCCGCAGACGCCTGTCGGCATGGCGGACCAGCTCGCGCAGCCGGTCGAGCGAGGCGAGCCCCGAGGGGTTCGACGAGTGGTAGAATTCGATATAGGTGAGCGGAGCCGACGCAGGCTTGCTGTCGGCGAGCCATGTGGTGATTCGGAGCTCGGGGGCGCGCTTGCCGATGAGGATACGCTGCGCGTGCGCCGCGTTGCACCATGCCAGCGGAAGCAGCAGACAGAGGAGTAGGAATTTTTTCATGGCCTGCGGGTTTATCCGCAAGCGAAGATACGAATTATTTGTCAGATGGAAGCACATTCGGCGAATATCTTGCGAAAATCGGGCCGCGGCGCATCCCGGGAGGGGTTTTCTATGTTCGGGCCGCGGGGTATCCCGTGCAGGGGGGTATATGTTCGGGCCGGTCGCATCCCCCGGACGGAGCCCCTGTTCCGGCGTGGAGCCTCTCTTCCGGCGGGCCCGGCATCGGGTCGGTGCGGACCGTTGGGAGCGACGAGGGTCGGCGTGGACCCTCTGTTCCGGCGGGGCAGGCATGGAGCCGCCGCCGTTTCCGGACGGGCCGGTCGCATCCCCCGGACGCAAGGCCTCCCATCTTCGCGCGCAGAGCCCTCCGGAAGGGGCCCGATGCTCCGTTTTCGGACTCTTTTTGTCCTTTTCTGCAGCGTCCCGCCGCGCCGGAACCGACGCCGTTTGCAAATCCGCGGTTTCGCCGCTCGGGAAAAGCGAAAAAGTTGTTTTTTTATTTTTACTTTATAATTAAAGATGTATCTTTGTGTTCGCAAAATAACACTTAGTCGGAACAGATTTGCAACGAAATAACCTACTTAAATTTATTTAGCTATGAAAGTATCTCACATCGAGCATCTCGGCATCGCAGTGAAGAGCCTGGATGAAGCAATTCCCTACTGGGAGAACGTAATCGGTCTGAAGTGCTATGCCATCGAGGAGGTGCCCGACCAGAAGGTTCGTACGGCATTCTTCATGCTCGGCCAGACGAAGATTGAGCTGCTGGAGCCCACTTCGGAGGAGTCGACCATCGCCAAGTTCATCGAGAACCGCGGCATCGGCATCCACCACATGGCGCTTGCCTGCGAGAACATCGAGGAGCAGCTCGCCGACGCCGAGGCTCACGGCATCCGTCTGATTGACAAGACTCCGCGCAAGGGCGCCGAGGGCATGACCATCGCCTTCCTGCACCCGAAGTCGACGCAGGGCATCCTCACCGAGTTGTGCGAGAATAAGAACAAATAACGACAGACGACCCGACGTTTGCGGCTCGTGTCGCCCCTCCGGACAGCGCCCGTGCGCTGCCGCACCCCGCTTCGGCGGGGTTTTCCCGGGAACGGAGGCAGGGTCGCCGGAAGGTCGCAGGAAAGTTGAAAACAACAAATCAAGCATCATATCTTTATGAGTGAAATTCAGAACAAAATCAACCAGCTCATCGAGAACCGCGAGAAGGCGCGTATGGGAGGTGGTCAGAAGCGTATCGATGCGCAGCATGCCAAGGGCAAGTATACGGCGCGCGAGCGTATTCAGATGCTGCTCGACGAGGGCAGCTTCGAAGAGTTCGACATGTTCGTGACGCATCGCTGCTACGACTTCGGCATGGACAAGAGCCACACGTTCGGCGACGGCGTGGTAACGGGTTACGGTACCATCGACGGCCGTCTGGTCTATGTCTTCGCACAGGACTTCACCGTGACGGCGGGTTCGCTCTCGCTCTCGATGTCGGACAAAATCTGCAAGGTGATGGACATGGCCATGCGCAACGGCGCACCCTGCATCGGCATCAACGACTCGGGCGGCGCACGCATCCAGGAGGGTGTCAACGCACTGGCCGGCTATGCCAACATCTTCCAGCGCAACGTGATGGCTTCGGGCGTCATTCCCCAGATTTCGGCCATCTTCGGCCCCTGCGCCGGCGGTGCCGTATATTCGCCCGCGCTGACCGACTTCATCATCATGAAGAAGGAGACCTCGAACATGTTCCTCACGGGCCCGAAGGTCGTCAAGACGGTGACGGGCGAGGACGTGACGCAGGAGCAGCTGGGCGGTGCGCTCATGCACACCACCAAGTCCGGCGTGGCTCAGTTCGCCGTGGATACCGAGGAGGAGGGCATCGGCCTGATTCGCAAGCTGCTCTCCTACATGCCGCAGAACAACATGGAGGATGCCCCGCTGACGGTCTGCACCGACAAGATTACGCGTCTGGAGGATTCGCTCAACGAGATTATCCCCGACAACGCCAACAAGCCCTACGACATGTCGGAGGTCATCCGCGCCATCGTCGACAACGGCGAGTACCTGGAGTCGGCAGCCGGTTATGCCAAGAACATCATCACCTGCTTCGCCCGCTTCAACGGCCAGTCGGTCGGCATCATCGCCAACCAGCCGAAGTTCATGGCCGGCGTGCTCGACATCAACGCCAGCCGCAAGGCCGCCCGTTTCGTACGCTTCTGCGACGCCTTCAACATTCCGCTGGTGACGCTGGTCGACGTTCCGGGCTTCCTGCCGGGTACGACCCAGGAGTACGGCGGTGTGATTACCCACGGTGCAAAGCTGCTCTTCGCCTACTGCGAGGCTACGGTTCCCAAGATTACCGTCACGCTGCGCAAGGCCTACGGAGGCGCCTACATCGTCATGTCGTCGAAGCACATCCGCGGTGACGTCAACTACGCATGGCCGACGGCCGAAATCGCCGTGATGGGTGCCAGCGGTGCCGTCGAGGTGCTCTACGGCAAGGAGCTCAAGGAGCTTGCCGACAAGCCCGAGGAGAAGGCAGCCTTCATCGCCGAGAAGGAGAAGGAGTACAACGACAAGTTCTCGAACCCCTACAACGCTGCCCGCTACGGCTACATCGACGACGTCATCGAGCCGCGCAACACGCGTTTCCGCATCATCCGTGCGCTGCAGTCGCTCGCTACGAAGCGTCTGCAGAACCCGCCCAAGAAACATTCGAACATTCCTCTGTAATGTAATCCGTACCTGTCATGAACGTATTAGCAATTGAATGGAGCTGGTCGGAGATTCTTTGGGTCTCGCTCATCGGATTCTGCCTGGTGGTGGTCATGCTGCTGCTGCTGGTAGGAATCATGAAAATCTTCGGTAACATCTTCACCGCCAAGCGGGCCAAGCAGCCCGCCGCCGAGGTGGAGGTCGAGGAGGAGGTGATTGCAGCCATCGCAACGGCTCTCCGAATCTATCGCGGCGCCCTGCACGACAAGGAGTCGGAGGTGCTGACGATTATGAGTATCAAGCGGGCCTACTCGCCCTGGAACTCGAAAATTCACGGATTAACCCAGATGCCAGACAGAAAATAACTTTTAGAAAGCAATGAAAGATTACTCTTTGAAAATCAACGGACATAACTACGCCGTGCAGATTGACGACGTCAACGAGTCCTCGACGTTGGCCCATGTTGTAGTCAACGGCGTGGAGTATGAGGTCGAAATCGAGGGCGCCAAGGCCTCCAAGACGACCAAGCCGCAGGTGGCTCCGGCTCCCAAGTCGGCCAACAGCGCGATGATTACGCCCGCAACGGCTGCTCCCTCGCCCCGTCTGAGCGCATCGGCACCCAGCACGGGCTACGCTGTGAAGAGCCCGCTGCCCGGTACGGTGCTCGCCATCAAGGTCAAGGTGGGCGACCGCGTCACCACGGGTCAGACGCTGCTTGTACTCGAGGCCATGAAGATGGAGAACAACATCGACGCCGACCGCGGCGGTGTTGTGAAGGAAATCTCCGTACAGCAGGGCGCTACGGTAATGGAGGGCGATAACCTGATTGTAATCGAATAGGCGCTATGTGGAATTTCCTGACCTCGAACTCCAGTTTCGTCTGGGACAGTCTGCGTGACTTTGCCGGCTCGACCGGTATCGCAGCGCTGTTCGATACGATGGGTTGGGGCAATGTGGCGATGATTTGCGTGGCCTTCTTCCTGCTCTACCTGGCCATCAAACACAAATTCGAGCCGCTGCTGCTGCTGACCATCGCCTTCGGCATGCTGCTGACGAACCTTCCCGATGCCAACATGTACCACACGTCGCTCTTTGCGGGCGGTCATGTACACTGGGAGAACTTCGTGGCGGAGGCCGGACTGCTCGACTACCTCTACCTGGGCGTCAAGCTCGGTATCTATCCCTGCCTCATCTTCGTGGGCGTGGGTGCCATGACCGACTTCGGTCCGCTGATTGCCAATCCCAAGAGCTTCATGCTGGGTGCGGCCGCTCAGATTGGCATCTTCCTCACCTTCATCGGCGCCTATGCGCTGGGCTTCGCCCCCAACGAGGCCGCTTCGATTGGCATCATCGGCGGTGCGGACGGTCCTACGGCCATCTACCTCACCTCGATGCTCGCCCCCGAGCTGCTGGGCCCGATTGCCGTTGCGGCCTACTCCTACATGGCCCTCGTGCCGGTGATTCAGCCCCCCATCATGCGGGCGCTCACCACGAAGAAGGACCGTGCCATCAAGATGCGCCAGCTGCGCCCCGTGTCGAAGACCGAGAAGATTCTCTTCCCGCTCATCATCGCGGTCATCATTGCCCTGCTGCTGCCCAGCGCTGCGCCGCTGATTGGCTCGCTCATGCTCGGTAACCTGATGAAGGAGTGCGGCGTGGTGGACCGTCTGAGCAAGACCGTTCAGAACGAGCTGATGAACATCGTCGTGATTTTCCTCGGCCTGACGGTAGGCGCCACGGCTACGGCCGAAGCCTTCCTGAACTTCCGTACGCTGGGTATCCTGGTGCTGGGTGTCGTAGCCTTCGGCTTCGGTACGGCGGGCGGCGTTCTGCTGGCCAAGTTCATGAACCTCTTCAGCAAGGAGGAGAACAAAATCAACCCACTGATTGGTTCGGCCGGTGTTTCGGCGGTTCCGATGGCTGCCCGCGTCTCGCAGATTGAGGGGCAGAAGGAGGACCCGAGCAACTACCTGCTGATGCACGCCATGGGTCCCAACGTGGCCGGCGTCGTCGGTTCGGCCGTTGCAGCCGGTATCCTGCTCTCGTTCCTCGGATAGGCGCACGACGCCATCCCGATGCAAAAGGGCTCTCCCCACGCGGGGAGGGCCCTTTTTGCGTGGCTGAGGGGTTGCGGAGGCTGCGTGGCTGCGTGGTTGCGTGGTTGCGGGGTTGTGAGGTTGCGTGGTTGCGGGCGTGCGGAGGCGGCGGGGCATCTCCGAAGTGCAGGCGGGCCGGAGGGAGGGGACGCTCCGGCGGCGGTGCAGCAGACCGAAGCGGAGAGGTGCCCTGAGGGGAGGAGAGGCCGGAAAGTCGCCCGGTGGCCGGACTGGTCGGGCCGGAGCGGGCCGGAGCGGGTCGGAGCGGGTCGGAGCGGAGAGCCAGAAGCGGGAACATCCCTCGGACGGGGTGGCGGTCCGCCAACGCCCCCTGCGAGGCGCCCCCTGCGAGGCGCCCCCAGCAAGCCCCCCCCTGCGAGCCGCTCCCTGCAAGGCGCCCCCAGCAAGCCGCCCCCAGCGAGGCGCCCCCAGCGAGGCGCCCCCTGCGGCCGCGTTTCCTTCCGGCAGGTCCTCCGGACGACGGCGGCGGAGTGCCGAAATGGTTGAAAAAGCGGACATTTTGCAGGACCAAAACGAAAAATTATTTGCCAGAAAATTGCGGAGTGAAAAATATTTCGTACCTTTGCGCACCCGTAATATACGGGAAACGGATTACAAACAAGTTAAACTAAACGTAAACAAAGTGGATTCATTAAGCTACAAGACTATCTCGGCCAATGCATCGACGGTAACCAAGGAGTGGATTGTCATCGACGCTACGAACGAGGTATTGGGACGTCTTGCCTCGCAGATTGCAAAGATTCTCCGCGGCAAGAACAAGCCCAGCTTTACCCCCCACGCCGACTGCGGTGACTACGTCATCGTCATCAACGCGGAGAAGGTGAAGCTCACGGGCAACAAGATGACCGACAAGGTCTACACGCGTCACACGGGTTATCCCGGCGGCCAGCGCTATGCAACGCCTGCCGAGTACCTGGCCAAGAAACCGACGTTCTTGATTGAGAAGGCTGTCAAGGGCATGATGCCCCGCACGCGTCTGGGTGCCGCACAGCTCAAGAACCTCAAGGTGTATGCCGGCGCCGAGCATCCGCACGCCGCGCAGAACCCCAAGCAGATTAAGTTGAACGAGATTAAGTAAGAGGAGTTATGGAAGTTGTAAACACCGTAGGTCGTCGTAAGGCCGCTGTGGCTCGCGTATTCGTGAAGCCGGGCAAGGGTCAGATTACAATCAACCACAAGGAGCTTGCCGCCTATTTCCCGCTTGAGATTCTCCAGTTCCAGGTAAAGCAGCCGCTGCTGGCTACCAACACTGCCGAGAGCTACGACATCGCTATCAACCTCGATGGCGGTGGCATCAAGGGACAGGCCGAAGCCGCTCGTCTGGGTATCGCTCGCGCACTGTGCGAGATTGACGCCGAGATGCGTCCGGTGCTGAAGAAGGCCGGATTCCTGACCCGCGATCCCCGCGAGGTTGAGCGTAAGAAGCCCGGTCAGCCCGGAGCACGTCGCAAGTTCCAGTTCAGCAAGCGTTAATACGCACGACCGGATTTTCGGCAAGCACGACGACGGTTGCCAAAACGGAGCGACTACCTGTTATATATTATATGTTGACCTGTCGGCCGACAGTGCAACGGGGTATTACCCTTCGTTTGCCGCGTCGCGGAAAACTCCTCGGGACCGGACATGGGCCGCTACCCGGAGAGTTGAAGAACAGAGAATTAAAACAAACAAAGAGAAACAAAAATGTCACGTACAGATTTCAATACCTTATTGGAAGCCGGTGCGCACTTCGGTCACCTGAAGCGCAAATGGAACCCCAAAATGGCTCCCTACATCTTCATGGAGAAGAACGGCATCCACATCATCGACCTGCACAAGACCGTGCTGAAAATCGATGAGGCAGCAGCAGCCCTCAAGCAGATTGCCAAGAGCGGACGTCGCGTGCTGTTCGTAGCCACGAAGAAGCAGGCCAAGGAGATTGTTGCCGAAAAGGTTGCAGCCGTCGGAATGCCCTACGTTACGGAGCGCTGGGCAGGCGGTATGCTGACCAACTTCCCCACCATCCGTAAAGCCGTCAAGAAGATGGCCACCATCGACAAGATGACCAACGACGGCACGTTCGATAATTTCTCGAAGCGCGAGAAGCTCCAGATTGCCCGTCAGCGCGCCAAGCTGGAGAAGAACCTGGGCTCGATTGCCGACCTGACGCGTCTGCCGGCCGCACTGTTCGTCGTAGACGTACAGAAGGAGGCCAACGCCGTGAAGGAGGCCAAGCGACTGAGCATCCCCGTATTTGCAATGGTAGATACTTGTTGTGATCCGACCGACATTGATTACGTTATCCCTGCAAATGACGATGCTGCCAAGTCGATTGCCGTAGTGGTAGACGCCATGTGCGCCGCCATCGCCGAGGGCACCGAGGAGCGCCGTCTCGAAAAGGAGAAGGAGGCTCAGGAGGCTGCCGCCAACGGTGAGGCTGCTCCCAAGAAGGAGGGCAAGCCCCGCATCAAGAAGGCCGTCAAGGAGTCGTACGACGCCGAGGAGGCTGCCGTAGCCGACGTCGTAGCTTCGGTGGAGACCCCGTTCGAGGAGCCCGCTGAGCTCGCCGCCGAGGAGGCCAAGGCCGAGTAGGCTCGGGAATTATTGAATTTACGAACGATTAAAGATACAAAGACTATGGAAATCAAAGCTGCTGATGTGATGAAGCTCCGCAAGATGACCGGCGCCGGCATGATGGACTGCAAGAAGGCCCTTCAGGAGGCGGAAGGCGACTATGCGCGTGCTCAGGACATTATCCGCGAGAAGGGTAAGCTGGTGGTTGCCAAGCGTGCCGACCGTACCGCTACGGAGGGTGTCGTTGTAACGAAAATCGTCGGCCAGAAGGCATACATGCTCTGCCTGGCCTGCGAGACCGACTTCGTGGCCCAGAACGCCGAGTATTCCGCTTCGGCACAGGCCATGCTGGAGGTAGCCGTGAAGAACGACGCAGCCGACCGCGACGCGCTGCTTGCCGCGAAGAACGACGAGGGTCACACCGTCGAGGAGATGGTGACCGAGAAGTCGGGTCAGACGGGCGAGAAGATTGAGCTGGCCTACTACGGCCGCATCGAGGCTCCCTACTGCGCGACCTACGTACACTTCAACAAGAAGCTCGGTGTGATTCTGGGCTTCAACAAGGAGGTACCCGCCGAGGTGGCACACACCGTTGCCATGCAGGCTACGGCCATGGCCCCCGTTTCGATTTCGGAGGCCGACTGCCCGGCCGAGGTCGTTGAGCACGAGCGCAAGATTGCCGTCGAGGCGATGAAGCAGGACCCGAAGAACGCCAACAAGCCGGAGGCCATTCTCGAGAAGATTGCCGAGGGCAAGATGCGCAAGTTCTTCGAGGAGAACACGCTGCTCAACCAGCTGGTCGTAGGCGAGAAGGAGACGATTGCCGAGTTCATCCACAAGGCCGACAAGGAGGCTACCGTAGTTGCCTACAAGCGTTTCGCTCTGGGCGAGTAACGGACTCCACGTTTCCAAAGAGAGGCGAAGCATCCGCAAGGGTGCTTCGCTTTTTTGTGCGCGCGTGCGTCTGGCGGAGCGGAACGGTGAGGTGGCGGGCGACGGCATGTGGCGGCGGAGCGGCGTGGCGGCGGGGGCGGATGGTCTTGGGTTGGATGCGCGTCCCGGGACTGATGCGTGTTCCGGGGCGGCTGCGTGTGTGGGTGTGTGTCGGGGGAGGAGAGCGGCGGCGGTTGTTTGCCGACGGGAATGCGCTGCGGGCTGTTCGGTGGTGAGGAGTCGGGCGGTGGTGCCGGGCGCCGTTTGCCGACGGGAATGCGCGGCGGAATCTTCTGTTCGGCGGCGTATTGCTGTGGGACGGTGTGTCGGGAGGTGAGGTGGCGGGGCTGCTTGCCGGCGTGGATGCGCGTTTCGGGGCGGAATGGAGTTGGGGGGCGGTGTCGGGTGGCGAGGAGCCGGGGAACGAGGTGTCGAGCGGTGGGGCGGATGTGTGTGTTGGGGGAGGGGAGCGGCGGCTGTTGTTTACCGGCGTGGATGCGCGGCGGAATCTTCTGTTCCGCGGCGTATTGCCGTAGGGCGGGTCCGGCCCCGGCTTGAGCTCCGGTTTGCGTTCCGGTGCGGGCTTCCGCATGAGCACGGCGGCCGGGCAGCGAAAGTGGAGCGTTGCCGTGCAGCGTGATGCCGGGGCAGGAGGGCATGGCTCTGAACGGTGTCGGGCAGCGAGGTGGCAGGGCGGATGCGTGTGGGTGTGTGTCGGGCGGCAGGAGGGCATGGCTTGGCATGGGACGGTGCGGTCCCCTGGGTGGCTGTTGACGGGTGCGCACCGGCGGGGGTGCCCCGCCTTCGGGGCGGATTACGCCTCCCGGGCGGAGACCTCCACCACCTTACGCAGACGGATGTACCACAGATAGCCCTTGACCTCGTCGTAGCCCATCTCGCCCAGCAGGCGCATGTACTCGGCAATCTGCCGGCGGTGGCCCGCCGTTTCGTGCTCGCCGAACTTGTAGTCGACCACCACAACCCGGCGCAACTCCCGCTCCCCGACGCGCTCGCTCCGCATCATCACACGGTCGGGACGCCGCGTCACGGAGCTGCGCTGCGCGGTGCCTGCCCCGGCTGCCGCGCCCTCTGCTCCAGCGGCCGCTTTCCCGGCCCCGGCTGCCGCGCTCTCTGCTCCAGCGGCCGCCTTCCCGGCCGCAACCACCGCGCTCTCTGCCGCAACCGCCGCCTTTCCGGCCCCCGCGGCCGCATCCTCTGCCGCGGCGCGCTGCGCCCGGGCGGCCGGGAGGATGATGTCGCTCTCGGTGCGTACCTCCTCCCACTCGCCGGCGAACCACTCCCGCACGACGGGGTTGGCAAGCGCCTCGTCGAGCATCGTGCCGAGCGCCTCGGCCTCGCTCTGCGAGAGGATGCCGTCGCTCTGCATCTGCGTGACGCTCCGGCGAATTTCCTCCTCGTCGGCCGCATTCTCGAAGGCCTTGTGCATCAGGATGCCGAAGTCGCGCGGCGAGGGGAGTGCGTCGCGCTCCTCCTCGAAGTAGCGCTGCGAGGGGAGCCGCAGCCTCAGGTCGGCCATGGCCGTGGGGTAGTGCTCCAGCAGCACGTGCTCCGGAAGGTCCCTCTTCGCCTTGCGGGGCGCCGGGCCGTCGAAGCTGCCGAACGTGCACTCCTCGCCCGCCTCGGTCGTCTGCAGCCGCCCCTCGATTTTCCCGAGCGGGCACCCTTCAGCCTTGGGATTCAGCGCCTTCCACAGCAGCGAGCCCACGTTCGCCGCCTTGCCCCCCGTGGGGATGAAGACGTGGAGCGACTCGGCGGCGCGCGTCAGCGCCACGTAGAGCAGGTTGATGTTGTCGACGTGGGAGTAGACCAGCTCGCGGTAGTAGGCCTCCGAGAACTCCGAATCGGCCATCGCCTGCTTGTAGCGCACGGGAAACTGCCCGATGGCCGCCTCCTCGTCGCTCGCCCGCGCCCAGACGATGTTGGTGACGTTGCCGCTCGATTTGGGGTCGAGCTGCCACGTGCAGTAGGGGATGATGACCACCGGCCGTTCGAGCCCCTTGGCCTTGTGGACCGTGGTGATTTCGATGGTCCGTTCGCTCTGCTCGATGCTCAGCGAGCGGCTGCTTCCCTGCTCGTCCCACCAGCGCAGGAAGAGGGGAATGTCGGCGATTTTGCTCGAGCAGAAGGAGATGAGCTGCTCGTGGAGGGCCTGCAGGTAGGCGGTCTGGTCGCTGCGCTCGGCCAGGTGGTGGCGGATGACCAGCCGCTCGAAGGCCTCCTCGGGCGAGAGCAGCCGCAGCGCGCGGCAGAAGTCGCGCTCGTCGTCGGGAAGCGGCGCGCCGAACGCCCGGCCCAGGAAGCGGTTGTAGATGGCGCGGTTGAGCGTGTCCTCCGTGTTGACCGTCAGCCGCAGCGCGGCGATGAGGAAGCCCGCCACGGGGGCGTTGCCCACGATGAGCGCCTCGCGCGTCATGACGTCGAAGCAGTAGCGCTCGTCGCGGTTCTCCCCCTTGAAGCGCAGCAGCTCGGCGGCCACGCGTGCGCCGTCCGTCGCGCTGCGGACCAGAATCAGGATGTCCGAGGGGCGGAATCCCCGGTCGAGCACCTGCTTGATGCGCTCCACCAGGGGCGGCTCGCCCGTGCAGGCCGTCACGCTGACATATCCCGGGCCGTCCTTCACGCGGCGCGGCACCTGGGCGTGGTCGCCGTAGGCCGCCGCGAGGATGTCGTGCAGCTCGGCGGCCCGCTCCGCAGCGATGGCCCCCGTGGCGGCCGCCTCGTCGAGCATCGTGTTGAGCGCGCGGTTGTCGGCCGCGACGATGCGCTCCATGATGCCGTTGTTGAACTCGACGACCGTCGGCAGCGAGCGCCAGTTGTCGCGCAGGTTGACCACCTCGGTATCCGCGGGCGAGAGCTCGCGGCGCGCCTCGCTGTGGAGAATCTTCCAGTCGCCGCCCCGCCAGCGGTAAATCGACTGCTTGATGTCGCCCACCAGAAAGACCGATATCTGCTGCGACTGCGCCATGGCGTTGTGCAGCAGGGGCAGGAAGTTGCGCCACTCGCGCGCCGAGGTGTCCTGGAACTCGTCTATCATGTAGCGCTCGAAGCGGTTGCCCACCTTCTCGTAGATGAACGGCGCGTCGTTGTGGCCAATGAACTCGGCCAGGATGTACTTCGTCTCCGAGAGGAGCATCGTGCTCTCCTGGTCGCAGAGGCGCTGCACCTGCGCGTAGAGGTCGGCCAGCAGGGCGAAGCTGCGGTAGTTCTCGCGCAGCAGCGCCGCGGTGTTCCACAGCCGGACGTTGAGCCGGAAGATGTCGCAGATGTCGCGCAGCAGGGGCTGCAGCCGGGCGACGAGCGGTTGTGCGGGCGAACCTTTGGGGCACCACCCCTCGGTGGTGCGGCTCATCCGCTCGACGGTGGCCGACGGCGCCTTCAGCTCGTCGCCCGCCGCCGCGAGGAAGTAGTTGGCGAAGCTGCGGCTCTTGCCCGTGAAGTCGGAGGGCGAGACCCCCGCCTCCTCCATCAGACGCAGCGCCTCGCGCGCCTTCTCCTGCATGGCGCGCCGCGTTGCGCGCGCCTTCTCGCCCGCCTTGCCCACCAGACGGCGCAGCTCCTCCTTGGGCAGCGCGCGCCCGAGCGCCTCGCGGTTCTTCTCCTTGAAGAGCTCGCCCGAGAGGGCCAGAATGCCGTCGCGGATGTCCCAGCGGCGGCCGTCGTCGATGCGCTCCTGGACGAAGTCCGTGAGCCAGCGCTTCAGCTCGCGGTTCTCGGTGATGCCCTCCACGAGCGAGTCGGCGCTCTTGGCCAGCAGACTCTCCGTCTCGATTTCGACGTTGTAGTCGAGGTCGAAGCCCAGCTCGCGGATGAAGGCCCGCAGGATGCGCTGGAAGAAGGTATCGATGGTCAGCACCGTGAAGTGCGAATAGTCGTGCAGGATGTGCGACCGCACGTCGTGCGCCCGTTGTTGGAGCGTGCGCGCGTCGAGGCCGAGCTCCTCCTGCAGCTGCGCGGCATAGGGGCTTTCGTCGCCCGTGGCCAGCAGGTGAATCTCCCGCAGAATGCGGCTCTTCATCTCCTCGGTGGCCTTGTTGGTGAAGGTGACGGCCAGAATGTGGCGGTAGAGCTCCGGACGCTCGATGACGTCGTGTATGTATTTGTAGGCCAGCTGGTAGGTCTTGCCCGAACCGGCACTGGCATTGAGTATCTTTGCCCGCATGGCGCAACAGTGGGATTTTGTCCCCTAAAAGTACGAAACAAAAGCCGAACGGAGGCGGTTTTTCGCGATAATTTTGTAATTTAGAGGCGTGTTATTCACGCATTATTTAAGTTATACGACTATGAAGAAACTGATTCTTAGCGTCGCAGCGGCGCTGCTGACCCTCGGCGGACTCCGTGCCCAGGAGCAGGACCCCGCAACTGGCGTCAGCGAGTGGCTCACCTCCTATTCGGCCCTGGTTGTTGATGCTCCGCTGGACATCCGCCTGGTGCAGATTCCCGCCTCGGAGGCTCCGAAAATCGTCTACGACACGAAGGGTTCCGATACGAAATTCCGCTTCACGGTCAAGGACCGCGTGCTGAAGATTACCGAGCGCCCCTCGTCGCAGCGCGTCGGCCGCTCGCAGGTGACGCTCTACTACAGCGAGCTGGAGCAGCTGACCGTCTACGACGCCTCGGTGACCTTCGCCGATACGCTGCGCCGCAAGCTCTTCGACCTCTCGGTCGGGGGCAACGCCTCGCTGGTGCTCACGCTCGAGGTCGACGACCTGAAGATGGACCTTGCGGGCAAGAGCACCGTCGACCTGACGGGCAAGGCGCGCTACATGTCGCTCTTTGCCACCACCGGCAAGCTCGAGGCCTCGGGGCTCGAGGTGATGGCCGCCACGGTCAACGCCCAGAGCGGCGCCAATGTCTCGCTGTGGGTGACCGACCGCTTCGAGGGCAAGACCTCGACCAACGCCACCATCCGCTACAAGGGCTCGCCCTCGATTGTCCGGGGCGGTGCGAAATTCCTCGGCGGCGACATCCGTCATCTGAAGGAGGAGTAGCCCCATGGCGGGTTTTCTGAACGAAGTTGCAGCGGAGCTCTACGCCCGCTACGGAGAGGAGCTCTCGTCGATGGAGCTCCTCTTCCCGTCGCGGCGTGCCCGCATCTTCTTTGCCGACGCCCTCTCGTCGCTTGTCGACCGGCCGCTCTGGCAGCCGCGCTGGACGACGGTCGACGAGCTGATGTCGGAAATCTCGGGGCTGCGTACGGCCGAGCGGGTGCGGCTGGTCACCGAGCTCTACAAAATCTACCGCCAGTACCACGACGAACCCTTCGACCGCTTCTACTTCTGGGGCGAGATGCTCCTCTCGGACTTCGACTCGATTGACAAGTACCGGGTCGATGCCGACATGCTGCTGCGCAACCTCTGGGAGCTGAAGGAGCTCGAATCGGACCTCTCGTACCTCACGCCCGAGCAGCAGCGGCTCGTCCGCTCCTTCTGGTCGACCTTCGGACAGGAGGCCGACCTCTCGCAGGAGAAGCGCCGCTTCCTGGCCCTCTGGAAGACGCTGCTGCCGCTCTACCACCGCTTCCGCGAGCGGCTGGCGGAGCTGGGAATCGCCTACGGGGGCATGATGCAGCGCGCGGCCGTCGAGCGGCTGCGCAGCGGCAGCTTCGCCTTCGACCGCCCGCGGCGCTTCGTCGTGGCGGGCTTCAACGCCCTCTCGGCGTGCGAGCAGGAGCTCTTCAAGTACCTGTCGACGGCCGCCGGGGCCCGGTTCTACTGGGATTTCGACGACTACTACCGCGACGACCGGGAGCAGGAGGCCGGCATGTTCATCCGGCGCAACGTCGTGGCCTTCCCGCCGGCGGGCGGGGTGTCGCACGACAACTTCCGCCGCGGGAAGGAGCTCTTCGCCGTCTCGTGCGTCTCGAATGCCGTGCAGTGCAAGTACGTCGGCGAGATTCTGCGCCGACTGCGCCGCGACTACGGGCCGCTGGGCAAGGAGACCGCCGTGGTGCTGACCGACGAGAACCTGCTGCTGACGCTGCTCTATGCGCTGCCGCCCGAGGTGGGCAAGGTCAACGTCACGATGGGCTATCCGCTGCGCCAGACGCTGGCCTACACCTTCGTCGAGCGGCTCATCGAGCTGCAGCAGCACAGCCGCACGCGCCGCGGCGAGACGCTCTTCTACCATGCCGACGTGACGGGGCTGCTGGCGCACCCCTACGTGGCCGAGAGCGACGCGGCGCTCACGCGCGAGCTGGCCGACAAGGTGGTGCTCGAGCGGCGGATTTCGGTCGAGGCGCAGTGGTTGGCGCGCAGCCCCTTCCTCGGGCGGCTCTTCCGGCGGGCCGAGGAGTGGCGCGCCCTCTCGGAGTGGCTGCTCGCCACGCTCGACGAGGTGGCCCGGCTCCCCTTCGAGGGGGACGACGTGCGCCGCCGCCGGGAGTTCCTGGCCGTCCTCTCCGAAGAAATCGTCAAGCTGCGCAATACGCTCGAGGAGTGCGACATCGAGCTCTCGATGGAGACCTACGTCTCGCTGCTGCGCCGCCACCTGCAGACGCTGCGCGTCCCGTTCGAGGGCGAGCCGCTCGAGGGCATTCAGGTGATGGGCATCCTCGAGACGCGCAACCTCGACTTCGAGCACGTCATCCTGCTCTCGATGCACGACGACAACTTCCCCGGCAGTTTCGCCGCGCAGTCGTCGTTCATCCCCTACAACCTGCGGGCCGCCTACGATTTGCCCACCCCCGAACACCACGAGGGTGTCTACGCCTACTACTTCTACCGCCTCATCCAGCGGGCGTGGACGGTTCACATGCTCTACTGCTCGCACGCCGACGAGAAGTCGACCGGCGAGCCGAGCCGCTACATCCGCCAGCTGGACTACGAGAGCGGCTTCGAGGTGCACCACGTCGAGGTGGGCGTCGATGTCAATCTGGTCGAGAACGCCCCCATCGAGGTGGCCAAGGAGGGCTCCGTGATGGAGGCGCTCGAACGCTTCGTCGACCCCGAAAGTCCGGTGACCCTCTCGCCGACGGCCTTCTTCCGCTACGTGGCCTGCCCGCTGCGCTTCTACTTCCACTCGGTGGCGGGGCTGCGCGTCGACGACGACGTTGCTGAGGAGGTCGACGCCCCGATGTTCGGTACGATTCTCCACGCCGCCGTGGAGCAGCTCTACGGGCGGGTGCGCGACGAGCTGCATCCGGGAGAGACGCTCCGCGCGCTGATGCGCTCGGGCGAGGTGGAGCGGGCCGTCGAGGCCTCCATCAACGAAAACTACCTCGGCGACGCCTCCGCTTCGGCCGAGGAGTATACGGGCAACCTGCTGCTCATCCGCGAGATTGTGGTCCGCTACCTGCGCGACGGCGTGATGGCCTACGATGCGGCCAACGACCGCTTTACGGTGACGGGGCTCGAGGAGAAGGTGCGCTACGACTTCCCCTTCGAGGCGGGCGGGCGGAGCCTCGGGATGAAGTTCGCCGGCATTGCCGACCGCATTGACCGGCTCGACGACGGCTCGCTGCGCGTGGTCGACTACAAGACGGGAACGCCCCACCTGGAGTTCGACGGGCTCGAGTCGCTCTTCCGCGGCAAGGGCAAGCAGCGGCTCTCGAACATCCTCCAGACGCTGCTCTACTCCATGATGCTGCGCCACGTGCGGGGCAGCGACGCCGTGCCGCAGCTCTACTACGTGCGGCAGATGCACCGCAGCGACTATTCGCCGCTGCTCACCGACCGGGAGCTCGGCGTGCGGGGGGCCCCCTATTCGCTCTACGAGGGGCGCTTCGAGGAGCTGGTGCGCGAAACGCTCGCCGAGCTTTTCGACCCGACGCAGCCCTTCCGCCAGTGCGCCGATACAGATACGTGCCGCTTCTGCGACTTCAACGTCATCTGCCGCCGCTGACCGGGGGGGCTGACCCGGGGAAGCTGACCGGGGGGGGCTGACCCGGGGTGCCGACCGAGGGTGCCGACCGGGGGGGCTGTTCTGCCGCTGACCCGGGGGACCGACCCGGGGTGCCGGCCCAAGGAGCTGACCGGGGGGATGTTCTGCCTTTGACCCGGGGTGTCGGCCGGGGGGCTGACCCGGGGTGCTGTTCTGCTTCTGACCCGGGGTGCCGACCCTCGACCCGCGTCGCTGACCCGCTGTTCCGCCGCTGGTCAGGGGCGCTGACCGCTGACCCGTGACTGCTGACCCTCAGCCGCCGGCTCGCTGAACCCGCAGAAAAAAGGGCGGCATGCGCTTTGCCGTCCCGTGAAAATCTTTGTTGGTGTAAACCCCTTGCAGTACCCTTATGAAACGCAGATTCTGGAGCATGTGGCTGCTGGTGCTGGCCCTGCTCGTCTCTTCCTGCGCCGTGAACCGTCCGGCGCGTCCCCGTCCGCCCCGTCCGCTTCACGAGGCGCCGCTGCCTCCCGGCCACCCCGGCCACCCCGGTCATCCGGGACATCCGGGCCATCCCGCTCCTCCGGAGCAGCCCGGAAAACACAAAAAGCCGAAAAAGCCCAAGAAGCCCAAGAAGGAGAAGCGCGCCAAGAAGGAGCGTCGCGCCCGAGGGCCGCTGGAGGAGGGCCGGCTCCGCTGACCCTGCATCGGGGCCCGAAGTCTTGTACGCCTGGGCCTGACGCGCAGACCTTTCCGGGGCCGCTGACCCCGTACTGCGTCCTGCTGCCCTGCACCGGGCTCCGTTGCTCTTGCATCGGGGCCCGCTGCCTTTGTATTGAGCCTTGTCGCCCTGCACTCGGGGCCGGTTGCAGCCCTTTCCGGCTGCCGCCCCCGCTCCGGGCCCGCTGCCCCCCCCCTGCTCCTGCCCCGGGGCCTGCGGCAGCCCCCTTCCGAACCGTTTTACAACTTGACGCGGATGTAGCCGGCGCCGCTTCGACGCGCGGCCTCCATCCCTATGTCCGAATCCTCGAAGATAAGCGTCTCTTCGGGGCGGCACCCCTCGCGCCTCATCGCCTCGAGAAAACACTCGGGGTCGGGCTTGCTCCGGGTGACGTCCGCACCCGTCAGAATGCCGTCGAGACGCCCTTCGGGGCACGCCTCAGCCGGGTCGTCGGGGCCGCCGATGCCCGTGTGGCGCATCACGTTGCGGATGTTGTCGGGACTCCCCGTCGAGACGACCCACACCCGGCCGCCGCCCTGCTGGAACTGGCGGCAGAACTCCCACAGCGGACGGTTGAGCCGCACGCTGTCGAAGTAGCGGGGGTAGAGCTCGATTTTGCGCCGCCGCAGCCGTTCGCGCTCGGCGGGGTCGGCGATGCCTAGGCTCGCCAGAAACTCGCTGCACCGCATGCCGAAGTAGCGGGCCGCATACTCCTCCTCGCTCAGCGGAATGCCCGCCTCGGCGAGCGTCTGCAGGTAGGCGAGCGTGTTGGCGCGCCGCGTGTCGGCCAGCGTGCCGTCGAAGTCGAGCAGGATGAGTCGGATGCGGGTATCGGTGCGGGGATTGTTCATCGTTCGTATGGGGTTGTTGCAGTGAAAAACATGCCGCGGCGAAGGCCGCCGCGGGTGAGGCCGCCGTGGAGTGCCGTCAGTCGAAGGACTGCATGCCCGACTGCGCGATGCGCATGATGTGCTGGTACTCGGCCGGGGAGAGCTCCATGAAGAAGTAGTGAATCGGGTCGACGCGCATGCCGTTGTGGCGCACCTCGTAGTGGAGGTGCGGCGAGAGCGAGAGGCCCGTGTCGCCCGAGAGGGCGATGATGTCGCCGCGGCGCACCTGCTGCCCCTTCGTGACGTTGCTCTTCGAGAGGTGGCTGTACGAGGTGGTGTATCCGTTGCCGTGGTCGATGACCACCGTGAGTCCCTGCGTCGAGTTGCGGCGCATGACGTCGCTCACGCGGCCGTCGGCCGTGGCGAAGACGCGCGAACCCTCGGGAATGGTGTAGTCGACCCCCTGGTGGGCCTGCAGCGTCTTGTAGAAGGGGTGGATGCGCATGCCGTAGGAGGCCGTCAGCAGCGAGAGCTGCTTGTTGATGACGGGCTGGATGGCGGGGATGTTGTCGCAGCCGCTGCCCGTCGAGTCGATGCGCTGCTGCAGCGTCTGGTAGCTCTCGTTCAGATGGGCGAGCGAGCGCTCCATGTCGTCGAGCCGGTCGCGGAATTCGCGCTTGAGCTGCCGCGTGGGGCGGGTGAGCGTCTGTTCGTAGTCGAGCTCCTTTTCGTTGTCGCGCTCCGAGTCGAAGTCGTAGGGCGTCGATTCGAAGAGGATGCCGAAAACGTTGCGGTCTCGCTCCGCGACATTGTCGAGCACCATGCGGAGCGTGTCGTAGCGCGCCGAGAGCGCCTCGTATTCGCTGCGCAGGCGGTCGGTCGAGTGCTTGAACTCGTATTCGACCGGCGTGTCGAAGAAGAGCGAGAATCCGATGTAGTAGAGCACGGCCACACCGGCCCACACGAACGTCTGGACCGTGAAGCGGATGATGTTCTGTTTGCGGCGCCGGCGCCGGCGAAGTCGTTCCAAATCCTTTTTCCCGGCCATGGCTATTCGAAGTTGGTTTCACGCATGGTCTCCTGGAGACGGTCGTACTCCTCGGGGGTCATGTTGCGGTTGAAGTAATTGATGGGGTTGACGGGCTGCCCCTTGTGAATCACCTCGTAGTGGAGGTGCGGGGCGGTCGAGATGCCCGTGTTGCCCGATTCGGCAATCTTCTGGCCGCGCACGACATGCTCGCCGGGCGAGACCAGCACGCGGCTCAGATGGGCGTAGCGCGTCTTGTAGCCGAAGGCGTGGTCGAGCAGCACCATGTGGCCGTAGCCGCCGTTGTAGCCGCTTTCGGAGGCGATTTCGACCACCGCATCTCCCGTGGCGTAGACGGCCGTTCCGCGGTCGCAGCCGAAGTCGACCCCCTTGTGCGGGCGGATGTACCCCAGCACGGGGTGGATGCGGCGCAGGTTGAATGCGCCGATGTGGTTGTTGTGCAGCGATTTGCGGTCGATGGGCCAGATGGCCGGAATGGCGGCCGACATCTTCTCCTTGTCCTTCGAGAGCTGCTGCAGCTCGTCGAGCGATACCGACTCGGCGTAGAGCGTGCGGGCCAGGCGGTCGATGTTCATCCACGTGCCGACCATCAGCGGCGCGTAGTCGTCGTCGGCCATCGAGGCGTATTTCGAGGCGGGGTAGGGTTCGGCGATGCCCTCGATGGCGAGCGTGTCGGTGGCGAAGAGCGAGCGGTAGACGTAGTTGTCGCGTTCGTGGATTTCGTCGACCTGGCGCTGCGCCGTGCGGATTCGGTCCTGGAGAATGCGGTAGCGGAGCACCAGTTCGCGGTTGGCGCGCGTGATGCGGTACATCTTGGGCGTATAGAAGAAGTAGGCGAAGAGCACGTTGGCGATGGAGACGAGGATGAATCCGATGAGCACCTTGCGCAGCAGCCGGTAGGTCCGCAGCCGGAAGGGGGCCGTCACCACCTCGCGCGTAATGACCTGCGCCTCATGCGTAAGGAGCTGCGCCTCGTGTGTGAGGGCCTCGGTATCGAATATCTGCTCTTTTCGTGCCATGACCTAAAAAACTGGGTCGCGATGGTGCAAATTTAGGTGAAAATGCGTAATTTTGCAACCCGAAACGGATAACGGAACCACCCGGGCGGAAAGTGTGCCGCAGGGCAAATAAATTCGTCGCAGGGCCCCTGGCGGGGGTGTCTGCCGGGCCGTCGGGGTTGTCCCGGGGCCGCCGTTGCCTTTGGGAGGGCCGCATGACACTTCCGGAAGCAGAGGGCCGGGCCGGGGGCCGCCGCTCTTCGGAAAAGGCCGGTGGCAGTCGCCGCTCTTCGGTTGCAGATGGTTGGAGCCGGGGTCGGCTGCCGCTCTTCGGGAAAGGCCGATGGCAGCCGCTGCTCTTTGTCTGCCGCCGCTCCCTGTCGGCCGGGCAGGCGGTTGCGTGCTCCGTAAGCCGCTTTTTTTGATTATATCGTAAACGTACAATATGGAATCGAACAAAATCCGCCAGGCATTTCTGGACTTCTTCGCAAGCAAGGGTCACACCATCGTGCCGTCGGCGCCCATGGTCGTCAAGAACGACCCCACCCTCATGTTCACCAATGCGGGCATGAACCAGTTCAAGGACATCTTCCTGGGCAACGCCCCCCGCAAGTATCCCCGTGCGGCCGATACGCAGAAGTGTCTGCGCGTCTCGGGCAAGCACAACGACCTGGAGGAGGTCGGACACGACACCTACCACCACACCATGTTCGAGATGCTGGGCAACTGGTCCTACGGCGACTACTTCAAGAAGGAGGCCATCGGCTGGGCGTGGGAGCTGCTGCACGACGTCTACCACCTGCCCGCCGAGCGGATGTACGCCACCGTCTTCGAGGGTTCCGACGAGGACGGCGTCCCCTTCGACCAGGAGGCCTACGACTACTGGTGCCAGTATCTGCCCGAGGACCACATCATCCGCGGCAACAAGCACGACAACTTCTGGGAGATGGGCGAGACGGGTCCCTGCGGCCCCTGCTCGGAGATTCACTTCGACCTGCGCGACGAGGCGGAGATTGCCGCCAAGCCGGGCCGCGAGATGGTCAACGCGGGACATCCCCAGGTGATTGAAATCTGGAACCTCGTCTTCATGCAGTTCAACCGCAAGGCCAACGGCTCGCTCGAGCCGCTGCCGGCGCGCAACGTCGATACGGGCATGGGCTTCGAGCGCCTCTGCATGATTCTCCAGGGCAAGAAGTCGAACTACGATACGGATGTCTTCCAGCCGACCATCCAGCGCATCTCGGCCCTCTCGGGCAAGCGCTACGGCGAGAACGAGCAGTGCGACGTGGCCATGCGCGTCATGGCGGACCACCTGCGCGCCATCGCCTTCTCGATTGCCGACGGACAGCTCCCCTCGAACGTCAAGGCGGGATATGTCATCCGCCGCATCCTGCGCCGCGCCGTGCGCTACGGCTACACCTACCTGGGCTTCACCGAGCCGACGCTCTGCAAGCTCGTCGCCGGGCTGGTGGAGCAGATGGGCGGCCAGTTCCCCGAGCTGAAGGCGCAGCAGGCCCTCATCGAGAAGGTCATCGAGGAGGAGGAGGCCTCGTTCCTGCGCACGCTGGCCACGGGCATCAACCTGCTCGACGGCGTGATTGCACGCGTCAAGGCGGAGGGCACCTCCCGCATCTCGGGCAAGGATGCCTTCGTGCTCTACGATACCTTCGGATTCCCGATTGACCTCACGGAGCTCATCGCCCGCGAGCAGGGCGTCGAGGTCGACCTCGAGGATTTCGACAAGGAGCTGCAGGCCCAGAAGGCCCGTTCGCGCAACGCCGCGGCGGTCGACACCGACGACTGGGTCGAGCTCTTCCCGCTGAAGGAGAGCATCTTCACGGGCTACGACACGCTCATCGAGCAGGTGCGCATCGCGCGCTACCGCCGCGTGACGTCGAAGGGCCGCACGACCTATCAGCTTGTCTTCGACCGCACGCCCTTCTACGGCAACTCGGGCGGTCAGATTGGCGACGTGGGCTACATCCAGTCGGGTGACGAGAAGGTGCCCGTCGTCGACACCGAGAAGGAGAACGGTCTGATTATCCACATCGTGGAGCACCTCCCGTCGGACCCCGCGGCCGAATTCACCGCGGTGGTCGACGCCGAAAAGCGCCAGAATGCCGCCAACAACCATACGGCCACCCACCTGCTGCACGCCGCGCTGCGCGAGGTGCTGGGCAAGCACGTCGAGCAGAAGGGCTCGATGGTGACCCCCGAGGCGCTGCGCTTCGACTTCTCGCACTTCCAGAAGGTGACCCCCGAGGAGCTGCGCCGCGTCGAGCAGCTGGTCAACCGCTTCGTGCGGGCCAACTACCCGCTCGAGGAGAACCGCAATGCCACGAAGGAGGAGGCCGAGCGCTGCGGAGCGATGATGCTCTTCGGCGAGAAGTACGGCGACCGCGTCCGCACGGTGAAGTTCGGCCCCTCGGTCGAGCTCTGCGGCGGTACGCATACGAGCGCCACGGGTAACATCGGCATCTTCAAGATTGTCAACGAAAGCGCCATTTCGGCCGGTGTCCGCCGCATCGAGGCGGTGACGGGCGAGGCTGCCGAGCGGCTCTTCTACGCCGCCGAGGATACGCTGCGCACGGTGGGCGAGCAGCTCCACAATTCGCAGGTGCTCCAGGCCGTCCGCAAGATGGTCGAGAACAACGAGGCGCTCTCGAAGGAGGTCGAGTCGATGCGCCGCGAGCAGGTGGCCCAGTGGGCCGAGAAGATGCTCGCGATGACGCCCGAGCGCGACGGCGTGCAGCTGGTATCGGCGCAGCTGGAGCGTCCGGCCGACTTCATCAAGGATTTGGCCTACGCCATGCGCCAGCGCGCGCCGAAGCTGGTCTTCGTCGTGGGTACGGTTGCGGGCGGCAAGCCGACGCTGACGGTCATGCTGGGCGAGGAGATTGCCGCACGCGGCGTCAATGCCGGTGCCGTGGTCCGCGAAGCGGCCCGTTTGATGCAGGGCGGCGGTGGCGGCCAGCCCTTCTTCGCCACGGCCGGCGGCAAGAACCCCGACGGCCTGCAGGCCGCCATGGACAAGGCCGTCGAGCTGATTGGCGCTGCGCTCCGATAGGGGCCGCGCAGCGGGACGGCGCGCTTTTTGACGTATTGTCCTGCGGATTGTTCCGCCGTGCGGAGCCTGCCAAAGCCTGCCACCGACTGCCAAATGCGGTGCGGCGGCTGACAAAACGGTCGAGGCGACTGCCAAAACGGACCGGGGGCTGCCAAAACAGCTGAGGCCGCCGGAATGGGAGCGGAGGCTGTCGGAAAAGGCCGCCCGAACGGGGCGGTGCGGAATCCGGGTGATTTTCGCCCCTCCGCCTGCCGGCAACGGAACATCCGGTAACGGAATAGAGAACACGAAGCAAAAAACTACAATTATGGCAAACAAAGTTCTTTTGATGATTCTCGATGGCTGGGGAAACGGCCATCACGACAAGGCGGATGTCATCTCGACGGTGCATCCCGCATACATTTCGGCCATGACCGAGCACTATCCCCACGCCGAGCTGCGCACCGACGGTGAGAACGTCGGTCTGCCCGCCGGACAGATGGGCAACTCGGAGGTGGGCCACCTCAACATCGGCGCCGGCCGCGTGGTCTACCAGGACCTCGTGAAAATCAACCGCGCCTGCGCCGACAACTCGATTATGCAGAACCCCGAGGTGAAGGCCGCCTTCGAATACGCCAAGAAGAACGGCGTGGCGATGCACTTCATGGGCCTGACCTCCGACGGCGGCGTGCACTCGTCGCTCAACCACCTCTTCAAGCTCTGCGACATCGCCGCCGAGTACGGGCTGGAGAAGACCTACGTGCACTGCTTCATGGACGGCCGTGACACCGACCCGCACAGCGGCAAGGGCTTCATCGCCCGTCTGGAGGAGCATCTGGCCGCCACGACCGGCAAGATTGCCACCATCATCGGCCGCTACTACGCCATGGACCGCGACAAGCGCTGGGAGCGCATCAAGATTGCCTACGACGCGCTGGTAAACGGCATCGGCGACCACTCGTCCGACATGGTCGAGGCGATGCAGAAGTCCTACGACGAGGGCGTGACCGACGAGTTCGTCAAGCCGTTTGTCCGCATCGACGAGAACGGCCAGCCCATCGGCATGATTCGCCCCAACGACGTGGTGATTTTCTTCAACTACCGCAACGACCGCGCCAAGGAGCTCACCATCGTCCTCACGCAGCAGGATATGCCCGAGGCCGGCATGCACACCCTGCCGCTCTACTACTGCTGCATGACCCCCTACGACGCCAAGTTCACGGGTCTGCACATCCTCTTCGACAAGGAGAACGTGCACAACACCATCGGCGAGTGGGTTTCGAAGCAGGGCCTCAAGCAGCTGCGCATCGCCGAGACGGAGAAGTATGCCCACGTGACCTTCTTCCTCAACGGCGGCCGCGAGGACAAGTTCGACGGCGAGGAGCGCATCCTGGTCGCATCGCCCAAGGTTGCGACCTATGACCTGCAGCCCGAGATGTCGGCTCCGGAGGTTGCCGACAAGCTGGTGGCGGCACTCGGCGAGCGCAAGTTCGACTTCATCTGCCTGAACTTCGCCAACGGCGACATGGTGGGCCACACGGGGGTCTACGACGCGATTGTGAAGGCCGTGAAGGCCGTTGACGGCTGCGTCGCCAAGGTGGTCGAGGCTGCCAAGGCCAACGGCTACGAGGTGGTGATGATTGCCGACCACGGCAATGCCGACAACGCCATCAATCCCGACGGTACGCCCAACACGGCGCACTCGCTCAATCCGGTGCCCATCGTGGTGGTTTCGGACCGTGTGAAGGCTGTTCACAACGGCATTCTGGCCGACGTGGCCCCCACGGTGCTCAAGCTGATGGGTCTGGAGCAGCCTGCCGAGATGACGGGACACTCGCTCGTCGAGATGAAGTAGCACGCACGGTTAACCGCACGACGGATTCGGTTCCGTCCGCGACGCCCCGCCGCATCATTGTGCGGCGGGGCGTCTTTGTTTCCGGCTGCGGGGTGGGGGGCGAGGTGCAGTGTGTTGCCGCCCCCGCGGGATGCTTCCGTTTCCGGTGTGAGACGCCTCCGTTCCTGGCGGGGTGAGCCATACGCAAATTCCCGGAGCATCGTTCCTTGCTTCGGGAATTTTTTTGTTTCGGGGCATACCTCATCCGGAGCGTCGTTGGCCGCGGACATGGGGCGCAGCTCCATCCCGACAGCGTGAAGCAGACGAGAAGCAGATGTGAAGCAGATAATGAGCAGCCCGGAGAATTCTGAAAATTCTCCGGGCTGTTCCCTTAAGTGCCTTGTTGTTTTATTTGACTCGCTCTTTTTCTGCCGTTAGAAGATTTCGAGTTCGCCAGTCCAGGTGCCCTTGAAGTGCTTGGGCTCGGCCTGTCCGTCGAGGAAGTCAAAGGTAATGGTGTAGGTACCGTCGTCGTTCTTCGTGATTTCGACCTCGCCTCCGTTTGCTCCGGCAGCCCAGCGCACTTCACCGTTTTCGTAATATTTGAAGTAGGTTCCCGTGCCGAATCCGTCAACGCCGCCCGACATGTTGAAGGTACCCTTCCGGGCCGTGCCGACTTCGTCGCTGTCGCTAATCTGGAATACGCCGGAAACGGGCTCCTCGGATTCATTCAGGTCGCATACGACCTCGATAACCAGCTGGTCGGAGGTGTAGCTCCAGTTTTCATCGTACTGCTTGAACTGGAACTGCCAGGTATAGGCGTTTTCGACCGTATATTTGCTGCCGAAAGCCTGTACGTTGATATTCGGAGCATTGAACGACAGCTCGTGGTCTTCAGAGAGGTCCCATTCGTTCTTTTCAATCACCTTCGGGGCGTCCTGCACGACGATGGGGCCCGTATAGCTGCCCGTCAGCTTCTTGCCCTTGTCGGTCGTCAGGTCGTAGGTCAGCGTGTAGTTGTCGCCGTTCTTCTCAATCTCGACCGTACCCGACTGGGCCAGACCCACCTGGATGGCCGACGAGTTCTCCGGGTCGTAGTAATAGCAGAAGTTGGTGCTGGTCGGGAAGGGTGCATTCATGAAGTTGATGCAGCCGCCTGCGAGGAAGGTGTAGTCCGAGGCATTTTCGTCGTTGGTGATGGTGAAGGTGCCGGGGATGAGGTTGCCGTCGTCGTCGAACTCGCCGCGGCCCACGAAAATCAGCACGCTCGAGGGGACTACGACCCAACCGTCCGCGTCGATGTTCTCATAGAGGGTGATGTTCAGATTGGCGTTGCGGTCTTCGTTCATCTCCTCCAGATACCACGAGTAGACGCTGGTCATCTTCGTGTTCATGTCCTGCTTCAGCCACTCGATGCTCTTGTTGTAATAGGGGTAGATGCCTTCGTAGACGGTATGGAATGTAGAGCCCTCGGTCGTGGTCATCTCGATTTCGATTCGGGGCTTGGTCTCGGCGTTCGTCACGGTCATGGTACCCTCCTTAATCAGGTACTGCTGGCTGTGGTAGACGATGTAGCTGTAATTGCCCCCGAGGATGGTGTATTCCGTATATTTGTTGGTCTCCTCGGTCATCGTATAGGTGCCGTTGGCTATCTGTTCCTCGAACGGAGTGTTGAGCCGGAGGATGTAATAGGTACCCTCGCTGTCCGTATAGCCGCCGTCCAGAACCGGCAGGTCGCTGATGGAGAGGTAGTAGGTGTAGACATCATCGTTGGACAGGTAGGCGTCTCCGAAGTAGATTCCTTCGCAAATGGAAGAGACGGTATCCACGTCGTATTCTACGGTAGGTTCGGGGTCGGGTCCGGGGTTGGGCTCGTCGGTCTTGTCGTCCTTGCACGACTGCATTGCCAGGGCTGCAAAGAGCGCAATGGTAAAGAGTAGATACTTTTTCATAATACAAGGGGATTTGGTTGTTTATTCAGTTTCAAAAGTAGAGAAAGGGAGCCGTAAAAACATTGACATAGGTCAAACATTGTTTTTTTTTGACTCTTTTTTTGGTAAATTTGCCCCGAAAAGAGTTTTCAGCCATGGATGAACTGATTGACCTGATTATGCACGAGGGGGATTTCCATCCTTCGGAGGAGGTGGTCCGCCAGCTGCTCGCGCTGGGCGAGGAGGTGCACTTCGGTCCCAAGAAGGCCGTCATCGAGTTCGGTCATATCAACCGCAACGTCTATATCGTCAAGGAGGGGATTCTGCGGGGGGTCTACTTCGAGAAGGAGAAGGAGGAGACCTACGGATTCGCCTCTCCGGGGACGATTCTGCTTTCGCCCCACTCGTATTATATGAACCAGCCGGCCGTCATGCAGTTCGAGACCTGCAAGAAGGGGTGCACCTGCATCATGGTCCCCAAGGCGAAGTTCGACCGGCTGCTGGTCGAGTCGCACGAGTTCGCCCGCTGGATGTTCGACCTGGCGATGTGGCAGTTCTACACCTCGGAGAAGAAGCTCAAGTACATCAAGGGCGATGCCCGCGAGCGGATTATCGCCGTGCTGAAGTACCGGCCCGAGATTCTGGAGGTGGTCTCGGCGCGGACGCTGGCCTCCTACATCGGGGTGACCGAGGCCTACTTCTGCCGCATCAAGAAGGAGTTTCTCTGAGCGCTGCCGGGGCGTGGCGGCCTGCGACGGTTCTGCGGCGGGTCTGCGCTCGTCTCCCGCGCCCTGCACCTTGCGCCCTGCACCTTGCGCCCTGCGCCCTGCACCCGCCCGTCCGGGGCTCCCTTCCGCCGCCGGGGCGAACGTGGGACACAGAAGCCGATACGATACAGAGAAGAGGGATGTGCCCCGTTCGGGGGTGCATCCCTCTTCTTATAAATAGGTGCTCCGGATGAATCAGAGCGAGTCGATGACCGAATTCACCTCCGAGGGGAGCAGACGCAGCACGTGCCCCATCATGTAGTTGACCTGGGCCGTGGTCGAGGCGATGAACTCCACGCCGAACTGGAAGACATTCTCCCCGTCGTTCTCGTAGGCCGTATACTTGCAGACGTATTTGCCGCGGTTGAGGTCGTTGGCCATCGTGATGAGCTTGTCGAGCGGCTGGTCCGTAGCGAACTGCACGCGGACCTCGACGTAGGAGTATCCCATGCCGCTGTCGCGGGTGATGGCGTAGTAGGTATATCCCTCAACCTTGAACTGTACGTCGCCGTCCTCGTCGTAGGAGGGGGCGTAGCCTTCGCTGCGCAGGTAGGACATGATGTCGGGTTTGAGCTCCTGTGCCCGGAGCGTGCCGGCCGCACAGAAGAGCAGGAGCAGAATAAGCGTCAATTTTTTCATGAGTCGTGTTTTTTTGGTTTGGTTAACCAAAGATAGAAAAAATTTGCTTCCGCCGTTCAATACAGGTCGATGAATTCGAACGAATTGCCCACGGCCGCCAGATAGCGCATGAACTCCTCGCGCGTGATGACCACCGTCGCCCGGTTGTCGTTGGGGTGGAACGAGTAGGCGTCGCAGCGTTCGAGGTTGCGGTCGAGGAAGAGGTGCACGTGGTTCTCCGTGTCGTTGATGAGCCCGAAGGGCGACACCGAGCCGGGCCGCAGCCCGAGCCACCGCTCCATGCGCTGCTCCGAGGCGAAGGAGAGCTTCCCCTGCCGCAGCCGGTGTTCGAGGTCGTGGATGGCCAGATTCCGCTCGCAGTCGAACGAGACCAGATAGTGGCGGTCGCCCTTGTGGTTGCGGAAGAAGAGGTTCTTGCAGTGCTTTGAGCCGTCGTCGTGCCAGTATTGACGGGCGATGTCGATGGTCGGCGCCTCGGGGTGCTCATACCAGGTGTAGCGGATGCCGTGGGCGTCGAGGAAGTCGAAGACCCGCTGGCGGCGTTCGTCGGGTGTAGTCTCCATGCGGTCGTCGCTCTATTGACGGTTGCAGAACTCCGTGATGTTGCGCTCGATGCAGCCCACCAGCACCTCGACGGCCTCGACGGGCGACCAGGCGTTGTGGGGCGAGAGCAGGATGCGGTCCGGGGCGGCGATGTGCGTCAGCGGGTTGTCGGCCGCCAGGGGCTCCTGCGTGAAGACGTCGAGCGCCGCACCGGCGATGCTGCCCCGGTCGAGTGCCGTGGCCAGCGCCGCCTCGTCGACGATGCCGCCGCGCGCCACGTTGATGAGGATGGCCGACCGCTTCATGATTTTGAGCTCGGGGGCGCCAATGAGGTTGCGCGTCCGGGCGTTGAGCGGGCAGTGTATCGAGACGACGTCGGCCCAGCTCAGCAGCTCGGCCAGCGAGAGGGCGGGGTAGCGCTCCTCGCGTGCGACGCCCGAGGTGGAGGTGTAGCGGACCTCGCATCCGAAGGCCTCGGCCAGCCGCGCCACCTCGTGGCCGATGGTGCCCAGCCCGACGATGCCCCAGCGCGAGCCGTGGAGCTGGTGATTGGCCAGGGCGAAGTGGAACTGCCGCCCCGACGAGGCGTAGGCGCCGCTCTTGACGTAGCGGTCGTAGTAGACGCTGTGGCGCAGCAGCGCGATGGCGGCCCCGAGCGTCGTCTCGGCCACCGAGTGGGTCGAGTATCCGGCGGCGTTGCGCACCTCGATGCCCAACTCGGCCGCCGCCTCGAGGTCGATGTTGTTCAGCCCCGTCGCGGCGACGCAGATGAGCCGGAGCGAGGGCAGCGCGCGCAGCGTCTCGCGGTCGAGCACCACCTTGTTGGTGATGACGACCCGGGCCGTGCGGCAGCGTTCGATGACCTCCTCGCGGGTGGTGTTTTCGTAGCCCGTATAGTCGCCCAGCGCCTTGATGCGGCGCAGGTCGGCGCCGCCCAGCGTGTATTCGTCGAGAAAGACGATGGTAGGTTTCTTCGTGTTGTTTTCCATCTTGACAGTCAGTTAGTTGTTATATTGCTTGTCCGTTTTCGTCCGTTGTTGTCCGCTGCCCGGTAGCGGCTCCCTGCCGGGCCCTTTGCGGCGGTTTTTCCGGAGGCCTTCGGTCCCGTTTCGGGGTACCTCCGACGGCTGCCTGCTCCGTCTTGCCGGTGCGTTTCCGGCGGCTGCCTTCTCCGTCTTGCAGGGTTCGTTTCCGGCGGTCGCGGCGTCCGTTTGACGGGTGCGTTTCCGGCGGCTGCCGCCTCCGCCCCGTTCGTCCCTCTGCCGCCTCCGCCCCGTTCGTCCCTCTGCCGCCTCCGCCCCGTTCGTCCCTCTGCCGGCTCTGGGCCGACCCCTTCCGGAAAGGGGCGTCGCGTCAGGGAATCGGTTCGCCCGCCAGGTCGCGGATGACCACCGAGGCGCAGCCGATGCCGAAGAGCGCCGGGAGGTAGGAGATGGTCCCGACGTTCGACTTTTTGTTCTGCTCCTCGCAGAGAATCATCGCCCCCTCGTGCATCGGTTCGGCCGAGAAGACGGCCCGGAATCCGCTCCGGATGCCGAGCTTGTGGAGCCGCTTGCGCAGCATGTGGGCCAGCGGGCAGTGGTGCGTCCGGCCGATGTCCGCAATCTCCATGCGCGTGGGGTCCGTCTTCGCACCGGCCCCCATCGAGCTGACGAGCCGCAGCTGGCGGTCGAGCGCCCCCTTGATGAGGGCCAGCTTGGGCGAGAGGGTGTCGATGGCGTCGACGACGTAGTCGTAGCGCGCGGCGTCGAGCAGCGTGTAGGTCTCCTCGTCGCGGATGTAGCGGTTGACCACCGTCAGCTCGATGTCGGGATTGATGTCGCGCAGCCGCTCGGCCAGCACCTCGGCCTTCGGTCGGCCGACGGTCGAGTGGAGCGCCACGAGCTGGCGGTTGATGTTCGACGGGGAGACCGTGTCGGCGTCGGCGATGGTCATGCGTCCCACGCCCGCGCGCGCTATCATTTCAGCGGCATAGGCCCCTACGCCCCCCAGCCCCACCACGAGGACATGGGCGCGGCGCAGCCGTTCCAGTTTCTCGGCTCCCAGGAGCAATTCAGTGCGTTCCAGCCAGTTGTCGTTTGTCATGTCGTTTCGAAAATGCGTTTGTAGTTCTCCCATGCCGCCTTGCGCAGCGCCTCGACGCTCACCCCCCTTGCTTCGGCCACCCGTTCGTAGAGCCGCCCGATGGGCGTCGGGCTCTCGTCCGTCTCGACGAAGAGCTGCCCGAGGGGCGTCGCGCGCAGCGCCTCCAGCGTGCGGGGCGAGGCGAAGGTCCGCTCGCCGAACGAGAGCATGCAGCCCCGCGCGAGGGCGCGCCGCGCCTGCTGCGGCGAGCCGATGAAGCCGTGGAAGATGACCGCACGGAGGTGGTGGCGTTCCAGCTCCTTCATCACCGGCTCGAAGGCCCGCACGCAGTGCAGCACCACGGGAAGCCCCCGCCGCTCGGCCAGTTCGAGCTGCGCGCGGAAGAGCTCCTCCTGTTGCGCGAGCGGCACGCCGCAGGCAAGGTCGAGCCCGATTTCGCCGACGGCCTGCGCCCCGTCGAGCTCACGGTCGAGCTCGTCGAGCGCCCTGCCGAGCCCCCCGGCGCCGGACGCCGCGACCTTCCACGGATGGATGCCCGCCGCCCGAAGCTCGATGCACAGACCCGTCGGCCGATGCGTGTGGATATTGACCCAGGGTGCAGTCATGAAGGCAAAAATACGCATTTCCCGGGGAAATTGTGGATTTGTAAGTTAATTTAAGAAATATTGTGCTCCGGATGGGGAATTGTCGGAAAAAAATCGTATTTTCGCACGCGAATTAGTGTGTTAGTCAGCTAACAACGTATGCGGAAACCCATAAATATTCCAAAATAACAATCAAAATCTTTAATCAATGTCGAAAATCATTACACTACGCAAGGGTCTCGACATCAATCTTCAGGGCAAGGCCGAGGAGACGTTGGCGGAAGCGCCGCGTTCGTCCGAATATGCCGTGTCGCCCCTCGATTTCGAGGGCGTGACGCCCAAGCTGCTGGTTAAGGTGGGTGACAAGGTGAAGGCGGGCACGCCGTTGTTCTTCAACAAGTACAACGAGCGGGTGCTCTTCACGTCGCCTGTCAGCGGCACGGTGACGGCGGTCAACCGCGGTGAGAAGCGCAAGGTGCTCAACGTGACGGTGGCTGCCGACGAGCGTACCGACTACGAGGAGTTCGCACGGCTCGAGCCGTCGAAGGCCTCGCGCGAGGAGATTGTCGAGCTGCTGCTCAAGTCGGGCCTCTGGCCGATGCTCGTGCAGCGCCCCTACGGCATCATTGCCGACCCGAACGACGTGCCGAAGGCGGTCTTCATCTCCGCATTCGACTCCGCGCCGCTGGCCCCCGACTACAACTTCGTGCTGCAGGGCGAGCAGAAGAACCTGCAGGCAGGTATCGAGGTGATGCGTCGTCTGACCCAGGGTAAGGTGCACCTCTCGATGCGCGCCGGCGCCGAAGGTGCGATGCCGTCGCTTAGAAACGTCGAGCTGCACACCTTTGCAGGCAAGCACCCCGTGGGCAACGTCGGTGTCCAGATTCACCACATCGACCCCATCAACAAGGGTGACGTGGTCTGGACGGTCAACATCCAGGACCTGGCCATCATCGGCCGCCTGTTCAACGAGGGCCGCGTCGACATGACGAAGGTCATCGCCGTGGCCGGCTCGGAGGTTGCCGCACCGCACTACGTGCGCATCGTCTCGGGCACCAGCGTGGCATCGATTCTCGGCAACAACATCAAGCCCCAGAAGCCGGGCGACAGCGTCCGCATCATCTCGGGCAACGTGCTGACGGGTACGAAGGTCGCCGCCGACGGCTTCATCGGCTTCTACGCCAACATGCTGACGGTGATTCCCGAGGGCGACAAGTACGAACTGCTGGGCTGGGCGATGCCCCGCTGCAACAAGTTCTCGGTGTCGCACGCCTATTTCTCGTGGCTCTGCCCGAAGAAGTCCTACCGTCTGGACACGAACCTCAACGGCGGCGAGCGCCCCTTCGTGGTGACGGGTCTCTACGAGCAGTATCTGCCCATGGACATCTACCCGATGTATCTGCTGAAGGCCTGCCTGGCCGGCGACATCGAGAAGATGGAGAATCTGGGTATCTACGAGGTCGTGGAGGAGGACTTTGCACTCTGCGAGTTCGTCGACCCCTCGAAGACCGAGATTCAGCAGATTATCCGCGACGGTATTAACTTAATGATTAAGGAGGCTTAACGATGGGACTGCGTAAATTCATGGACAACATCAAGCCCACTTTTACCAAGGGCGGTAAACTGGGCTTCCTCGAATCGACATTCGATGCGTTCGAGACCTTCCTCTTCGTGCCCAATACGACTACGACGAAGGGTGCGCACATCCGCGACTGCAACGATATGAAACGTACGATGATTGTGGTGGTCGTGGCGCTGCTGCCGGCATTCCTCTTCGGATGCTTCAATACGGGTATTCAGGTCGGCCTGACGGGCTTCACGGCCTTCTTCTACGGTCTGGTGCGCGTGCTGCCGATGGTCTGCGTCTCCTACATCGTCGGTCTGGGCATCGAGTTCGCCTTCGCCCAGGCGCGCGGCCACGAGGTCAACGAGGGCTTCCTCGTCTCGGGTCTGCTCATCCCGATGATTATGCCGGTGAGCACGCCGCTGTGGATGGTGGCCCTCGCAACGGCCTTTGCCGTAGTCTTCGGCAAGGAGGTCTTCGGCGGTACGGGCATGAACGTCTTCAACCCCGCGCTGCTGGCCCGCGCATTCGCATTCTTCGCCTACACCCCCTCGATGTCGGGTGAGACGGTCTGGTACTCCGACTGGACGATGATGGGCGCTCACGTCGACGGCATCACCGGTGCCACGGCCCTCGAGCAGCTCGGCTCGACCGGCACGATGACCTTCTCGCCGCTGGACGCCTTCCTGGGCTTCATCCCCGGTTCGTTCGGCGAGACCTCGACGCTGGCCATCCTCATCGGTGCCGCGATTCTGCTGCTGACGGGCATCGCCTCGTGGCGTACGATGCTTTCGGTCTTTGTCGGCGGTCTGGCGATGGGCTACCTCTTCCAGGCTCTCGGCGTGACGGAGTATCCCGCATGGTGGCACCTGATTGTCGGCGGTTTCGCCTTCGGTGCGGTCTTCATGGCCACCGACCCCGTGACCTCGGCCCAGACCAACACGGGCAAGTACATCGTCGGCTTCATGACGGGCGCCCTGGCCATCCTGATTCGCGTGGTCAATCCGGCATACCCCGAAGGCATGATGCTTTCGATTCTCTTCATGAACGCGCTGGCTCCGCTGGTGGACCACTACGTGGTCGAGGCGAACATCTCGCGCAGAAACAAACGTGTTAAACTGGCAAAATAGGGAGTAGAATGGCAACGAAAAAATTCAAATGCAATGTTTGCGGCTATATCCATGAAGGTGCGGCCGCTCCCGAAAAGTGCCCCGTCTGCGGTGCTCCCGCATCGGAATTCACCCCTCTGAAGAAGAAGGGGCTGTTCAGCGACACGAACAGCAACGCCTATATCATCATGTACTCGACGGTGATGGTCATCATCGTGGCCGTCCTGCTGGCCGTAGCAGCGCTGGCGCTCAAGCCGCGTCAGGATGCCAACGACCTGAACGAGAAGAAGCGCAACATTCTGGCGTCGCTCTATGCGGGTGATGCCGCAAGAATGCAGGTCGACGCGGAGAAGCTCATCGACACGATTAGCTACGACGATGTCGTCAGCGCCTATGTGGTCAATGACCGCGGCGAGCGTATCGACGGCGATGTCTTTGCGCTGCTGAACGACCTGCCGACGGCCTTTGCCGAAGGGAAGCTCCCGGTCTTCGAGGCCAAGGACGGCCGCGTGGTGTTGCCCGTCTACGGTGCCGGTCTGTGGGGCCCGATTTGGGGCTACGTGGCGCTCGAGAAGGACATGAACACGATTTCGGGTATCATCATGGCCCACAAGGGCGAGACCCCGGGTCTGGGTTCCGAAATCGCCACGTCGAAGTATCAGTCCAAGTTCCTCGGCAAGACGATTTTCGAGGGTGACCAGTTCGTCTCGGTGAAGTTGCGCAAGGGCGGCGCCCAGGACCCCGCCCACGAGGTGGATGCCGTCTCGGGCGGTACGAAGACCTCGGACGGTGTGACGGCCATGCTCTTCGACAGCTTCTCGCACTATCTGCCGTTGCTGGAGGCCAAGAAGGCCGCAGCCGTGCAGCCGGCAGCCGCCGAGGAAGTGTCTAACGATGAAAATGTAGCAAGCAATGAGTAAGAACGAAAGAGAGCCTTTGTTTTCGGCTAAGAACATGAAATACCTGACGGGTCCCTTCTCGGCGAACAACCCCGTCATCGTGCAGATTCTCGGTATCTGCTCGGCTCTGGCCGTCACCGTACAGCTCAAGCCGGCCATCGTCATGGCACTCTCGGTGACGGTGGTGACCGCCTTCTCGAACCTGGTGATGTCGCTGCTGCGCAACGGCGTGCCGGCGCGTATCCGCATCATCGTCCAGCTGGTGGTCATCGCCGCGCTGGTGATTCTGGTGGACCAGGTGCTGAAGGCCTACGTCTATGAGGTCTCCAAGCAGCTGTCGGTCTACGTGGGTCTGATTATCACCAACTGTATCGTCATGGGCCGTGTCGAGGCCTTCGCGCTGGCCAACAAGCCGTGGCCTTCGTTCCTCGACGGTATCGGCAACGGCCTGGGCTACGGCATGATTCTGGTCATCGTGGCCTTCTTCCGCGAACTGCTCGGTTCGGGCAGCCTGCTGGGCTACCGCATCATCCCCGAAAGCTGGTACATGTCCGAGGGCGGCTTCTATTCGAACTGCGGTCTGATGCTCTTCCCGCCCATGGCGCTGATTATCGTCGGCTGCATCATCTGGGTACACCGTTCGCGCAACAAGGATTTACAGGAAAAATAGAAGATAACGTATGGAAACACTGAATATCTTTATCCGGTCGATTTTTATCGACAACATGGTCTTCGCCTTCTTCTTCGGCATGTGCTCCTACATCGCCGTGTCGAAGAGCGTCAAGACCGCACTGGGTCTCGGTGCCGCCGTTACCTTCGTGATGGTGATGACCGTTCCGCTGAACTATCTGCTCTATGAATACGTGCTCAAGGCCAACGCACTGGTCGAGGGTGTCGATTTGAACTTCCTCACCTTCATCGTCTTCATCGCAACGATTGCCGCATTCGTGCAGCTCGTCGAGATGATTGTCGAGAAGTTCTCGCCGACGCTCTACAACCAGCTGGGTATCTTCCTGCCGCTGATTGCCGTCAACTGCGCCATCATGGGCGGTTCGCTCTTCATGCAGCAGAAGGTTGACGCCGGCGAGCTCACCTCGTTCGTGCAGACCGTAGCCTATGGACTGGGTTCGGGCCTTGGCTGGTGGCTGGCAATCGTCATGATGGCCGCCATCCGCGAGAAGACGACCTATTCGCACATTCCCGCAGCGCTGAAGGGCCCCGGCATCGCCTTCATCATCACCGGCCTGATGGGTATCGCCTTCATGATATTCTCGGGCATCCAGTTCTAACCTGTAAAAAGTGATTTAGAAAATGGAATTGACAATCATCATAGCAATCGTGGCCTTCCTTGTCATCACGCTCGTCCTGGTGGCAATCCTGCTCGTAGCGAAGGCGAAGCTGACCTCGTCGGGCGAAGTGACGATTGACATCAACGACGGCGAGAAGGTCATCAAGGCCGAGAGCGGCAACTCGCTGCTTTCGACGCTGGCCAACAACAAGGTGTTCCTGCCTTCGGCCTGCGGCGGCGGCGGTTCGTGCGGCATGTGCAAGTGCCAGGTCATGGAGGGCGGCGGTGACATCCTGCCGACCGAAACGGGCTTCATCTCGCGCAAGATGGCCAAGGACCACTGGCGTCTGGGCTGCCAGGTGAAGGTGAAGAACGACCTCAAAATCAAGGTGCCCGAATCCGTTCTGGGCGTGAAGAAGTGGGAGTGCACCGTAGTCTCGAACCGCAACATCTCGACCTTCCTCAAGGAGTTCGTGGTGAAGCTGCCCGAAGGCGAGCACCTCAAGTTCCGCAGCGGCGGTTACATCCAGATTGACATCCCGAAGTACGATGCCATCAAGTTCTCGGACATGGACGTTGACGAGAGGTACCGCGCCGACTGGGACCGCATGAAGATGTGGAATTTGGTGGCCACCAACCCCGAGCCGACCTTCCGCGCCTACTCGATGGCCAACCACCCGGCCGAGGGCAACATCATCATGCTCAACATCCGTATTGCCACTCCTCCGTTCGACCGTGCGACCGGCACGTTCAAGAAGGTGAACCCGGGTATCTGCTCGTCGTACATCTTCTCGCGCAAGCCGGGTGACAAGGTGACCATCTCGGGCCCCTACGGCGAGTTCTTCCTGCCGGACAACCTGCCCGACACGCAGGAGCTCATCTTCGTGGGCGGCGGTGCCGGTATGGCGCCCATGCGCAGCCACATCATGCACCTCTTCAAGACCGAGAAGACGAAGCGTCCGGTATCGTTCTGGTACGGTGCCCGTGCGCTCAAGGAGGCTCCCTATCTGCACGAGTTCCACGAAATCGAAAAGGAGTTCCCCAACTTCTCGTTCCACCTGGCGCTCGACCGTCCCGACCCGGAGGCCGATGCAGCAGGCGTGAAGTATACGCCGGGATTCGTCCACAACGTGCTCTACGAGAACTATCTGAAGCACCATCAGGCACCCGAGGACTGCATCTACCTCATGTGCGGACCCCCGATGATGATTGCGTCGGTGGTGAAGATGCTCGACTCGCTCGGCGTACCGCCCGAGAACATCCTCTACGACAACTTCGGCTCGTAGCCTGAGTTTCGGCCCGGCAACGGGCCATACGACAGGGAGACGGCAATCCGGTTTCGACCGGATGCCGCCTCCCTTTTTTATGGTACGACCCTTTGCCGGCGGGGCGCTTGCGAACCTTTCCCGGCGGGGCGCTTGCGGTTCTTCCCCCGGCAGGCCCGCTCTCGGTTTCTTTTTCTTTTCCCCCCCCCGGCCGCCCCCTCCTTTTTGGGAGAAGGAGGGTCGTTCTTCGGGAATGGAGCAATTGGGAGTCGGCCCCGCGCCGGGTCAGAGCAGCTTGCCGCTCAGCAGAATGGCCGAGACGGTGAAGTAGATGATGAGCCCCGTCACGTCAACCAGCGTGGCGACGAAGGGGGCCGAGGCGGTGGCCGGGTCGAGACCGATGCGTTTGAGCAGCAGCGGAATCATCGAGCCCGAAACGGTGCCCCACAGCACGATGAAGAGGAGCGATACGGCGACGCTTGCGCCAATCCAGCCCCAGTACTCGCCGTAGTCGTAGAGGCCGAACTGCTGCCAGACGATGATGCGCACCAGTCCGATGCACCCCAGAATCGCCCCCAGCAGCACCCCCGAGAGCAGCTCCTTGCGCAGAATGTACCACCACTGCCTTATCCCCAGTTCGCCGAGCGCCAGCGCGCGGATGATGAGACTGGCGGCCTGCGACCCGGAGTTGCCTCCGCTCGAGATAATCAGCGGCACGAAGAGCGCCAGAACCACCGCCCGGGCGATTTCGTCGTCGAAATAGCCCATGGCCGAGGCGGTGAGCATCTCGCTCAGGAAGAGGATGACGAGCCATCCGGCCCGTTTGCGCACCAGCGAGAGGAGTGGCGTGCGCGTGTAGGAGAGCTCCAGCTCCTCGGCGCCGCCGAACTTCTGGAAATCCTCGGTGCCCGCCTCGCGCAGCGCCTTGAGCAGACGGTCGGCCGTGACGATGCCCAGCAGCGCCCCCGAGGCGTCGGTTACGGGGAGCGCCGTGGTCGCCTGACCCACCATGCGGGCGGAGGCCTCGCCCAGCGTGTCGCGCGCATGAAGGGGCGCGGCGGAGGGGCGGCAGAGCGACGCGACCGGCTCGGCGGGGTCTGCCAGCAGCAGCTCGTCGGGACGGAGTGCTCCGACGAGCCGGCACCCGGGTGCGGTCACGCAGAGCAGTTCCGCACGCGAAGCGGCGGTCGTCTGGCGCAGCCGTTCGGCGGCCGAGCCGGCGCTCAGGTCGCGCGACAGGGTGAGGTAGCGGTGCGAGAGGAGCCTCCCGACGCATTCGCTGTCGTAGCCGGCCAGCAGGAAGCGTCGTTCGGGGGCGAGCCCGGCCGTATACTCCGGCAGCAGGCGCACCGCTTCGGCGGGCATCTCGTCGAGTTCATCGGGCGTGAAGGCCTCGAGCGGGGAGTCTCCGGCGGCGGCCATCGCCGCGAGTGCCGTGAGCAGCCTGCGGCGCAGGGGCGGGGCGAAGCCTTCGAAGAGGGCCTCGGCCGCACGATGCGGGGAGAGTCGGAAAAGGATGGCTTGAGCCTCGGCGGGGGAGGCTTCGATGAGGGCGTGGAGCGTTGGCAGGTCGCAACGGCTCAACGCCTCCCTGAGTGCATGCCAGTCGCCATCGGCGAGCAGCTGCAGCAGTCGGATGTTGGTCTCTTTCATGGCATGGTCTCCTTTTGTCCTGCAAGGGAGACCACGCGGGGCCCTTACAGGTGGTTCAAGAATTCGATGTCGTTTTCGTGAGTTTTCTGTACGGGCCTTCGTCCATGTTTTTGTTTTTTTGAGTTAGACACGGGGTTCCGGCGGCTGCCGGCGCTGCAAATGTACGCTCCCGAACCGGAAAAAACAACCCCGTGCGTCATTTTTCCCTGTTTCCCGAGTGCCGTGCCTCACAGATGGACATGCGGAAACGCCTCCGGGAACAGCTTCCGGCCGTGTTTTGCAGATTTTTTTCAAAAAAGGAGGTGAAAAATTTCCTCCCCCGCAAAATTTCTATCTTTGTGAGCGTAAGGTGTAAAAATCCGTTCACATGATGCATAAATCCGTCCGTCTGCTGTCGCTTCTCGCGGCCCTGCTCGCTCCGTTTGCAACGTTGGCCCAAGAGGCCTTCCCGCTCACCGGGCGCGTGGTTGACTCTCTGCTCCGACCCGTGCCGACGGCTGTGGTCGCAACCCTTGCCCCCGACTCGGAGGCGATGCTGCAGCACGCCGTGACCGACGACGAGGGGCGTTTTACGCTTTCGGCCTCGGGCCGCGTGCGTCTTTTCGTCAGCTGCCTGGGTTTTGCCCCCTATGTCGGCGAACCGTTCGACGTGGAGCGGGCGACCGACGTCGGGGAGCTGCGCCTCGAAGGGACGGCCGTCGGTATCGACGACGTGGTGGTCGTGGCCGAGAATCCCAACGCAACGCTGCGTGTCGAGCAGGGGCGCATGGTCTATACGCCCCGCAACAGCGCCTCGCTGGCGGGCGGTACGGCGCTCGACGCGCTGAAACAGACCCCCGGCGTGATGGTCAGCGGCGAGAACGAAATCTCGCTCGGCGGCAGCTCCGGAGTGTTGGTGATGCTCAACGGCAAGCAGACCTACATGCAGCGCGAGGAACTGGCCGCCATGCTGCGCTCGATGCCCGCCTCGTCGGTTTCGTCCGTGGAGGTGATGAGCAACCCTTCGGCGCAGTACGACGCCGAAGGGTCGGCCGGCGTCATCAACATCAATGTCGAGCGCGGGCGAAGTGCCGACGGCCTCTCCCTCTCGTTCAACAACGGCTTTTCGGTCTGGGACAACTGGCGGCAGAACACCGAACTCGCGTTCAGCTGCAATACCGGCCGGGTGAGTCTCTACGCCAACTACAGCCATGCGCTCGGCCGTACGGGGCTCTACTACGGCATGCACCGCATCCAGAACGGGACCGACTACCTGAGTCCGACCGACGACGAGGACCGGCGGCGCACCGTCACGGGCAACGTCGGGGTGGAGTACCGCCCCTCGGAGCACCATACGCTCGGTGCGCGGGTCGATGTCAACACGCTCTTCGGACCCGGTCGGACCCGCACGACCACCACGGTGCGGGACGCCGCGACGCTCGACGTCGAATCGCTCCTTCGCGCCTCGAACGACTACTACCGCCAGAAGGGCAACCGCTACGGCGGAACCCTCTTCTACACCTATGCGCCGCGCGAGGGCGAGCACTATGCGCTCGACGTCGACTACGCCTTCTTCGACGGAGGCGCCGGCTGCCTGCAGCCCAACCGTTACGAAGACCCGGCGGGCGTCGTCCTTTCCGACGACCTCTATCGCTCGGTGAACAGCCGCGCCATCGACATCCTGGCTCTCAGTTATGCGCAGCAGCACCGCCTGTGGGGCGGCACCCTGCACGCGGGGGTGAAGTATTCGTGGGTGCGGGCCGACAACGACTACCGGTTCTCGACGGTCGCCCCGGCGGGTGAGCAGCTCGACCCGTCGCAGTCGAGCCGCTTCCTCTACCAGGAGGAGCTGCTGGCCGCCTACCTCCAGTACAACCGTCCGCTGGGACGCCGTGCGACGCTCGAGGTGGGGCTGCGCGGCGAATATACCCGTTCGGACGGCGATTTGCGCCGCACGGACGGCTCTCCGCGCGAGCACAACCGCCGCCGCTACTTCGACCTCTTCCCCTCGCTTGCGCTCAGCTGGAAGGCGGGCGGGCAGAGCACCTTCGCCCTCTCCTACGGCAGCCGCATCGACCGCCCGGCCTATCAGGACCTCAATCCTTTCGAATACATGCTCGACGAGCTTACATGCTGGCAGGGCAACCCCTTCCTCGAACCGCAGCGGAGCCATCGCGTGGCGCTCTCGTGGAGCTGGCGCAAAACGGCCGTCACGGCGTCGTACACCTGTCTGACCGACTATAGGACGCAAATCAGCGACACGCTCGACGTGAAGCGTCTGGTGATGACACCCCGCAACCTCGGGCGGCAGCACCGCCTCGCGCTCGAGCTTTTCCAGCAGGTGCGCGTCGCCCGCTGGTGGGATGCCGTGGCAGGTGCCACCTGCTACTGGCTCAACAACGATATCGCCTACGACCGCATGCGGCGCTTCGACCTGAAGCGTCTGGCCGCCATCTTCTCGCTGCGCAACACCTTCCGCCTGCCGGGACGTCTGCGGCTCGAGCTCGGCGGCAGCTTCACGACGCGGCGTCTGGGCGAGGCCATCGAGGTGTGCGAACCGACCGGCAGCGTCGATGTGGCGCTGAGCCGCAAGTTCCTTGGCGACCGCCTCGAGGCGAGCCTCGGCGTGAGCGACCTCTTCTGGACTTCGAACTGGGACAGCACGAGCCGTTACGAAGGATTCTACCTCTACAACTGGGGCAAATGGGAGTCGCGGCAGGTGAAGTTCAACCTTACCTATCGTTTCGGCGCTCCTGCCGGGCGCGAGCGCAGGAGCGGCCGCGACCTCGACGAGCTGAACCGTCTTTAGCGCGCTCTGGTTCGGTCGGTGATGGCCCGGTTCTGGCTGATTCCGGTGCGGGAAGTGCCCGATTACGGGCAGGGTAGATGGTTCCCGGTTGGGGCGGTTCCGGACCGGTACGAACCGGTGCGGGGCTGTTTGTTCCCGGGCGGGGCAGGGCGGCCGGTCGGTTCGGTCGGTTTGGTCGGTTGCGTTCGGGCATGTTTGGGACATGTTCGGGCGCGTTCGGACGGATTTAGGCATGGATGGGCGGCGCGGAGGTTTCGAAACGATACTTCGATGCTATTTTTCGAAATAAAAAATGGAGAAATCGGGAACAGAACGCCCGATTTTTTCTTAAATTTGTATTCGACCAATCCATAAATTTACATACCGTTATGAACATTCCTTCGATTTTCTGGGCCGTGCCGGCCGCCTCGGTCGTCGCACTGGGCATGGCCTGGGCCTTCTACCGCGCCATGAAGCGCGAGGACGAGGGCACGGAGCGCATGCGCGAAATCGCGGCGCACGTCCGCAAGGGTGCGATGGCCTATCTGCGTCAGCAATACAAGGTCGTCGCCATCATTTTCGTCGTGCTGGCGCTCTTCTTCGCCTACCTGGCCTACGGTGCCGGCGTGCAGAACGGCTGGGTTCCCTTCGCCTTCCTCACGGGCGGCTTCTTCTCGGGTCTGGCCGGCTTCTTCGGCATGAAGACCGCCACCTACGCCTCGGCCCGCACGGCCAACGCCGCGCGGCAGTCGCTCGACCGCGGTCTGAAGGTGGCCTTCCGCAGCGGTGCGGTGATGGGTCTCGTCGTGGTGGGGCTCGGCCTGTTCGACATCTCGTTCTGGTACGTGGTGCTCGAGTCGTTCGTCGACGTGGCGGGCCCGCAGAAGCTGGTGGTCATCACCACCACGATGCTCACCTTCGGCATGGGCGCCTCGACGCAGGCGCTCTTTGCGCGTGTCGGCGGCGGCATCTACACCAAGGCGGCCGACGTGGGCGCCGACCTGGTGGGCAAGGTCGAGGCCGGCATCCCGGAGGACGACCCGCGCAACCCGGCGACCATCGCCGACAACGTGGGTGACAACGTGGGCGACGTGGCCGGCATGGGCGCCGACCTCTACGAGAGCTACTGCGGCTCGATTCTGGCGACGGCGGCCCTCGGTGCGGCGGCCTTCGCCTCGTCGGGCAGCGAGGCGATGCAGCTCAGGGCCGTGCTGGCTCCGATGCTGATTGCCGCCGTGGGCATCCTTCTCTCGATTGTCGGCATCTTCCTCGTCCGCACGAAGGAGGGGGCCACGATGCGCCAGCTGCTGCGTTCGCTGGGCGTGGGGGTCAACTTCAGCTCGCTGCTCATTGCGCTGGCCACCTTCGGCATCCTCTACCTGCTGGGCGTCGAGAACTGGCTGGGCCTCTCCTTCTCGGTCATCACGGGTCTGGTGGCAGGCATCATCATCGGCCAGGCGACCGAATACTACACCTCGCACTCCTACAAGCCGACGCAGAAGATTGCCGGCAGCGCGCAGACGGGTCCCGCCACGGTGATTATCGCCGGCGTGGGCTCGGGCATGATTTCGACGGCGATTCCCGTGGTGACCATCGGCGCCGCCATCATCGTGGCCTACCTCTGCGCCATCGGCTTCGACGTCCACCACATGCTCGAACCGCAGAACCTCTCGCTGGGCCTCTACGGCATCGGCATTGCGGCCGTGGGCATGCTCTCGACGCTCGGCATCACGCTGGCCACCGACGCCTACGGTCCGATTGCCGACAACGCCGGCGGCAACGCCGAGATGAGCGGTCTGGGGGCCGAGGTGCGCCGTCGCACCGATGCGCTCGATGCGCTGGGCAACACGACGGCCGCCACGGGCAAGGGCTTCGCCATCGGTTCGGCGGCCCTCACGGCGCTGGCGCTGCTGGCCTCCTACGTCGAGGAGATTCGCATCGGCATGCTCCACAACGGGCAGACGCTCCTGGAGCTTCCGGGCGGTGTGACCCGTCTGGTCGAGGATGCCTCGATGCTCGACTTCATGGAGTACTACCACATCTCGCTCATGAACCCCACGGTGCTCATCGGCCTCTTCATCGGCGCGATGATGTCGTTCCTCTTCTGCGGTCTGACGATGAATGCCGTGGGCCGCGCGGCCGAGAGCATGGTGACGGAGGTGCGCCGCCAGTTCCGCGAAATCAAGGGCATCCTCACGGGTGAGGGTACGCCCGACTACGCCCGCTGCGTCGCCATCTCGACGCGGGGCGCCCAGCGCGAGATGCTCTTCCCGAGTCTGCTGGCCATTATCGTGCCGGTGGTCGTGGGGCTCGTCTTCGGTGTGGCCGGCGTCATGGGGCTGCTCGTCGGCGGACTGAGCTCGGGCTTCGTGCTGGCGGTCTTCATGGCCAATGCCGGCGGTGCGTGGGACAACGCCAAGAAGATGATTGAGGAGGGCCACTTCGGCGGCAAGGGCTCCGACTGCCACAAGGCGACGGTCGTGGGCGATACGGTGGGCGACCCCTTCAAGGATACCTCGGGCCCGTCGCTCAACATCCTGGTCAAGCTCATGTCGATGGTGGCCATCGTCATGGCCGGCCTCACGGTGGCCTGGCACCTCTTTTAGCGGGGTGTGACCGGCGGGCGTGACCGGCGTGTGTGACGCCCGGGCCGACGGCATTCGGCCGGAACCGGCATCGGGCTCCGGCGGCCGGCGGAGAAGCAGACCGGCGTGAAGTCCGGAAAGGTCCGGGGAAAGTCCGGAAAAAGTCCGGCCGGAACCGGCTTGTAACCGGCTTCAGCATGCGGGGGCGCAGCTTTTAGGAGGCTGCGCCTCCGCTTTTTTATGCCCCCGGGATGCGGCAGACGGACGATGCGCGCTTCCGCATGTCGCGGAAAAGTCCTATCTTTGCCTTCATGAAAAACATCGTTTTCGATTTGGGCGGCGTCGTCTTCGCCCGCAACATAAAGCGCTGCACGCAGGAGTTCATCGACTTCTTCTCCTTTGTCCGCTCGGAGCGGATGCCCCGCTTCTGGGAGGAGTACGACCGCGGCACCTCGACCTTCGAGGAGGTGACCCGCACCCTCGCCGACATGAACGGATGCAGCCTCGAGAAGTGCGCCTCCTACCTGCGCTACTCTATCGAGCTGCAGGAGCCCGTGCAGCCGACCGAGGCGCTGATTCGTCAGCTGAAGCAGGCGGGCTATCACCTCTACATCCTTTCGAACATGTCGCGCGAATTCATCGCCTACCTGCGCACCTTTCCCGTCTACGGGCTCTTCGAGGGCGAGGTGGTCTCCTGCGAGGAGGGGTGCGTGAAGCCCGAGCCGCGGATTTACGAGCTGCTGCTCCAGCGCTTCGGCCTCGACCCCGCCGAGACGCTCTTCATCGACGACCGCGGCATCAACCTCGAGGCTGCGGCCGCCTTCGGCATCCATACGCAGCGCTTCGACCCCAAGGCGCCCGAGGCTACGTGCCGCCTGCTGCGCGAGCAGCTGCTCGGTTGACGTCCCTGCGGCGGGAGGGGAGTGGACCCGCGCCGGACGGAAAAGGTGCCGGACAGGAGGAGCCAATGCGCCGGCCCGCACCGGGGTGGGTGAGCCCCGTACCGGACGGGCGGAGAAGATGTCGCGTCCGCGGCGGGTGGAGAAGGTGCCGCGCCTATGGCTGACGGGGAAGGTCCCGTGCCGGGATAGATGAGACCGTGCCGCACCGGACGGAATCCGCCCGTGCCGAGACGGGGCGCGCAGAATGGCGGCCGGAAGACATCGACCCGCATCGACGGCGCTTCCGGCACGCTCCTTGCCCGTGGGGCGGCGTATGCGAAATTTTCGTGAGCGATACGGGCGCTATGCGCTTTTCGTGCTGATTTTCGGACTCGGCGCGACCATCTTCATCGAACTGACCCCCTTTTTGGGCGGACTGATGGGGGCGGCAACCCTCTACGTGCTGCTGCGCGGCCAGATGGTCTTTCTGACCGAACGGCGGCGCTGGCGGCCGAGTGCCGCCGCTGCGCTGCTGCTGGTCGAGGCCGTCCTCTGCTTTCTGGTCCCCCTCACGCTGGTCGGCTGGATGCTGGTGGTCCACGTCCAGCACCTCGCGGCCGACCCCCAGCAGCTGCTCCACGCCGTGAAAAACCTCTCGGCGCTGCTCTACGAACGGACCGGCTACGACCTGTGGCAGGAGCGCAACGTGGCCTCGCTCATCGCCATGCTCCCCAGAGCGGGGCAGTACGTGCTGGGCGGCATCGTCGATTTCGCCGTCAACATTGTCGTGCTGCTGCTCGTCCTCTACTTCATGCTGACGGGCGGCCGGGCCATGGAGGCCTACGTCCGCGACCTGGTCCCCTTCGACGGTGGGCAGCGCGACGACGTCATTCACGAAATGCATCAGATTGTACGGTCGAATGCCATCGGCATCCCGCTGCTGGCGGTCGTGCAGGGAGGCGTGGCGCTGGTGGGCTATCTGATTTTCGGAGTTCCCGACCCGCTGTTCTGGGGCGTGCTGACCTGCTTTGCGACGGTCATCCCGATTGTCGGCACGGCGCTGCTCTGGCTGCCGCTGGCCGCCTATCTGGCGCTGGAGGGCCACTGGGCCGCCGCCGTCGGGCTGGCCGCCTACGGGACGCTCGTGGTGACCCACGTCGACAACCTCACGCGGCTGGTGCTGCAGCGGCGCATGGCCGACATCCATCCGCTGGTGACCGTCTTCGGCGTCTTCGTCGGGCTGGCCCTCTTCGGATTCATGGGCATCATCTTCGGGCCGCTCATGCTCTCGCTCTTCCTCTTCTGCCTCCACATCTTCAAGCGCCGCTACATCGACGGCCGTCCCGACGAGTCGGCCGACCCCGCCCCGACAGCCCGGCATTGACCGGGAACGGGGAGAAGAATGCCGACGGAACGGTTCGGCGCGGCCGATGCAGCCCGGGGCCGCTTTGTCCGGCATTGACCCGTACCGATGGGCCGGCTTTCCGGGGCGTTCCGCCCTTCGTCCCCTTCGTCCGTTTACCGCCCGGCCCCTGCGCGGAGCCGGTCGCCGCGCTGCAGCACCCTGAGGTAGAGCAGCAGCACGACATTCATCACCAGAGCATAGACGATGGCCGGGATGGCCATCCGTTCGTTGTTGAAAATCAGCGGTGACGAGGCGACGGCAATCGCCTGGGCGGCATTCTGCACGCCGACCTCGATGACGACGGTGCGACGGCCCGTGCGGTCGAGCCCGAAGCCGTCGGCGAGCAGCCGCCCGGCCCCCATGGCCGCCAGAATCAGCAGCAGCGAGGCGCTGCCCAGCGCGGGCAGGTTCTCCAGGATGGTGCGGGCGTACTGCACGAAGAAGAGGGCGGCGAGCAGCATCAGCGCCGGGAAGGCGACCCGTCCCAGAAGGGCGTGCAGCCGCTGCGCCCGTGCGGGGAAGCGGCGGCGGAAGAGGGCGCCGCAGAGCATCGGCAGCAGCAGGAGGAGGATGTTCTGGAGGAGCAGCCGCCCGACGGGCAGCTCGATGGCCGCGTCGCTCTGCAGCGCGACGAAGCGGGCGACGCCCTCCATGAGCAGCGGGATGGTGACCAGCGTAATCAGGCTGCTGAGCGCCGTGAGCGTCACCGAGAGCGCCACGTCGCCCCGGGCCAGCATCGTGAAGACGTTCGACGAGCTGCCACCGGGCGAGCAGGCGACGAGCATGAGCCCCATGAAGAGGACGGGTTCGAGGCGGAAGAGCACCCCCACGCCGAAGGCGATGAGCGGCAGCGCGACGAGCTGCCCGAGCAGGCCGGCCACCACCCCTTTGGGGCGATGCAGCAGGGCGGCGAACGAGTTGCGGTCGAGTTCGAGGCCGAGCTGGAACATCAGCACCAGCAGTATCGGCAGGACAATCCAGACGGTGTTCATGGCGGAGCGGTTTTGAGGCTTGCGGTTCGGGTTCGGAACGGTTCGGGTTCGGCGTTTGTGATTTTGGACGGTTCGGATTCGGGACGGTTCGGGTTCGGCGTTTGCGGGCTCGGAACGTTGCGCTTTCGGACCTTACGGCTTCGGGGCCGGAGCGCCGGCTACCGGAGCGCCGGCTACCGGACGCCGGCTACCGAGCGGGGATAGCGCAGCACGATGGCCAGCAGCGCGCAGAGGCCCATGATGAAGGGGTAGTAGAGGTAGCGGATAATCTCCAGCGGCGAGAGCCCCGTCAGCCCGGCCGCCATGAGCAGCTGGGCGCCGTAGGGGAGCAGCCCCTGCGTGAAGCACGAGAAGGTGTCGAGCAGGCTGGCGCTGCGGCGGCGGTCGATGCCGAAGCGGTCGGCGATTTTGCGGGCGATGGGTCCCACGGTGAGGATGGCGATGGTGTTGTTGGCCGTGCAGAGGTTGGCCACGCAGACCAGCCCGGCGATGGAGGCCTCCGCACCGCGCCGTCCCCGGATGCGGTGGGTCATCAGGCCGATGAGGTAGTCGATGCCGCCGTTGTGGCGCAGCATCTCGAGCACGCCGCCCGCCAGCATCGTGATGATGATGAGCTCGCCCATCCCCGTGATGCCGCGCCCCATGCCGCTGCACCACTCCAGCGCCGTGAAGCTCCCGGCCGCCATGCCGATGAGCCCCGACGAGAGGATGCCCAGCAGGAGCACCTTCATCACGTTCATGCCGCAGAGCGCCGTGACGAGCACCAGCAGGTAGGGCACCACGCGGACCCACTCGATGCGCTCGGTGGCCGTGGCCCCGCCGACAGCTTCGCCCGTGAGGATGTAGAGCGCCAGCGTGGCGACGGCCGCCGGGGCGACGATGCGGATGTTGACGCGGAACTTGTCGCGCAGGTCGCACTCCTGGGTGCGGGTGGCGGCGATGGTGGTGTCGGAGATGAACGAGAGGTTGTCGCCGAAGAAGGCGCCGCCGGCGACGATGGCCGTCAGCCAGGCGGCGTTGCTTCCCGTCTCGGCGGCGATGCCCCCGGCCACGGGGACGAGTGCGACGATGGTCCCCACCGAGGTGCCGATGGCCAGCGACACGATGCACGAGGCGAGGAAGAGCCCCGCCGGAAGCAGCGAGTCGGGCAGCAGGTGGAGCGTCAGGTTGACCGTCGCGTCGACGGCCCCCATGCTGCGGGCCGACTCGGCGAAGGCCCCCGCCAGGATGAAAATCCATATCATGAGCATCACGTTGCCGTTCGACGCCCCGGCCGAGAAGAGCTCGATGCGGCGGGCGAAGGGGAGGTCGCGCGTCGTGGCGACGGCGTAGACGGCGGCGGCAAGAAAGGCCACCGAGACGGGCATCCGGTAGAAGTCGCCCGCCACCAGCGAGACGAGCAGGTAGCTGGCCAGAAAGACCAGGAGCGGCGTAAGGGCGAAGAGCCCTCCGCGGTGCGGGCCGTGCGGTATCTTGTTGTCGTGGTGCATTTCGGAATCGGTGTTTCGGGGCAAAAATAAGCGCTTTTTCGCAAAATCCGACATCCGCGCCACTTTTCGTCCGCCGCGGCCCCGAACGGAACGATGTTTGAACGCTTCTCCGGCTGAAAAAAATCCCTGTCCGAATGAAACGCATTCTCTTCTATCTGGTCCCGGTGCTCTTCTGCTTCGGCATCGGCGCCATGGCGGGCTGGCTCCAGAGCGAGGCGCTCGTCGAGTGGTATCCCACGCTGGTCAAGTCGCCGCTCACGCCCCCGGCCGTCGTCTTCCCCGTGGCGTGGAGCATCCTCTACCTCTGCATGGGCATCTCGCTGGGGGCGGTGCTCGCCCGCGAGGAGCTGCTGCAGGCCCGCAGCGCGCTGGTGTGGCTGTGGCTGGCTCAGCTGGCCGCCAACTTCCTGTGGAGCGTCCTCTTCTTCGACCTGCGCAACCCGACGGCGGGCCTCATCGACATCGCGCTGCTCGACATGCTGGTCTTCGCCTACGTGGTCGTTTCCTGGCGCCTGTGCCGGCCCGCGGCCTGGCTCTTCGTCCCCTACCTGCTCTGGTTGCTCTTCGCCACCTACCTCAATGCCTACATCTGGGCCTTCAACTAAAGTGCGGCGCCCACTTTGCGGCCCGCGTGCGGGGATTCCCGAAAAATTCGTATCTTTGAGGCCGAAAACCCGAAACTTATGGCAGGCTCCAATTTTGTAGACTACGTGAAAATCTTCGCCCGCTCGGGCCACGGCGGCGCGGGCTCGGCCCACTTCCGCCGCGAGAAGTTCGTCGCCTTCGGCGGTCCCGACGGCGGCGACGGCGGCCGCGGCGGCAGCATCGTGCTTCAGGGTGACCGTCAGTACTGGACGCTCATCCACCTCAAGTACCAGCGCCACCAGTTCGCCGAGGACGGCGGCAACGGCTCGGGAGCCCGCTCGACGGGCAAGGATGCCCGCGACATCGTCATCCCCGTACCGCTGGGCACCGTGGCGCGCAACGCCGAGACGGGCGAGCTGGTGGGCGAGGTGACGGCCGACGGCGAGCGGCTGGTGCTGCTCAAGGGGGGCCGCGGAGGGCTGGGCAACTGGCACTTCAAGACGGCGACCAACCAGGCGCCCCGCTATGCGCAGCCGGGCGAGGAGGGGGCCGAGGGCTCCTTCATCCTCGAACTGAAGGTGCTGGCCGACGTGGGGCTGGTGGGCTTCCCCAATGCCGGGAAGTCGACGCTCCTCTCGGTGGTCTCGGCCGCCAAGCCCAAAATCGCCAACTACGCCTTCACGACGCTGGAGCCCAACCTCGGCATCGTCGAGGTGCGCGACGGCAAGTCGTTCGTCATGGCCGACATTCCGGGCATCATCGAGGGTGCGCACGAAGGCCGCGGCCTCGGCACGCGCTTCCTGCGCCACATCGAGCGCAATTCGGTGCTGCTCTTCATGGTGCCGGCCGACAGCGACGACGTGCGCCGCGACTATGAGATTCTGCTGGGCGAGCTGACGCAGTACAATCCCGAGCTGCTGGACAAGCAGCGGCTGCTGGCCGTCACCAAGTGCGACATGCTCGACGAGGGGCTGCTCGAAGAGATGAAGTCCCACCTGCCCGAGGGCGTTCCGTCGCTCTTCATCTCGTCGGTCTCGGGGCTGAACATCGCACGGCTCAAGGACATGCTTTGGGAGGCGCTCCAGCGCTGAGCGCCCTACGGGGTGAAGCCGAAGAATTCGTAGTTGGTCACCCGCAGCGCAAATTCACCGTTGAAATAATCGACAATTCCGCACAGCGAGCCTTTGCCCTTGGGCAGAGGCTCGCCTGCGTAGTGGGCGCTGCCGAGTGTGCGGACGCGGAAGGTGGCCCCCGTGGGGTCGACGATGGTGCGCTCCGTGGTGAGCCGCTTGCCGCTCAGCGGGTCGATGTCGCACCAGGTGCCCTGCGTGGTGAAGCGCACCTGGTCGAAGCGGACGTAGGTGTCGACGTCGCGCAGCGAAATCTCGGAGATGGAGCGGCGGACGAAGTCGCGTTGCAGCGTCCCGCCGTCGTCGCGCCGCAGGTAGCGGGAGAGCTCCCGCGCGGGGATGCGGTCGACGGCATAGTCGCCCCGGGGCGGGGCGCCGAGCTGGATTTTCCCGCCGTAGTCGCCCAGCGCCAGACCGTTGCAGTAGAGCGTGAGGTTGGCCCCGAGCGGATAGTCGCGGTAGAGGTCCGCGGCGTCGACGGCCACCTCGATTCCGCCGCTTGCGTCGGCTACGACCAGCGTGCGGTCGAACTCTCCGTAGTGGTCGTTGGCCGTGACGACGCACCGCAGCCGGATGTCGCGCGTGAGCGTCACGCTCGCTTTGGTGCAGAGCGACTTCAGATGGGCGATGCTCATGAACACGGCGTCGGGCCCGGGCATGTAGCCGGGCTCGTCCGCCTTGTCGCAGCTTCCGGCCCAGAGGAGACTAATGAACAACAAGACAGTCGGTTTCATCCCTCATCTTAAGCATGTACCGGTCCGAGGAGGAGCCTTCGAGCTGCAGGATGCCGGTCAGCGTGACCTCGCCGGTCGGAATCGGAGCGTCGGCAAAGTCGGCATAGGCGCGGACGTAGGTGCGGAGCGTGCGGCCCGACGCATCGGCAAACGTATGGTATCCGCTCCACGTCTCGGGAGCAGGCTCCCCGTCGTCGGGACGGAGTTGCAGCGCCTCGATGCGGACCAGCGTGCCGCACCGTTCGGGCGTGAGTTCGGAGATGTGCAGAAGGGTGGGTTCGACGCTCTGCCCGCCGTCGAGGCGGACGATGGCGGCGTCGGCTGCGGGGCGCGAGCCGAGGTAGCCGGTCGCATATCCGCTGCCGGGTTCGGCGCGGGTGCCGGCCTGGAGCACCCCGTACTGGAGTCCGAGCGTCAGGCCGCGCAGCCGCACCATGAGGCGGCTGCCGGGCGGGTAGTCGTTGTGCAGGTGGTCCAGCCCGACCATCACCTCGAGGGCGGCACCCGCCTGCTCGATGCAGAGCGTGCGGTAGAAGTTGCCGGCGCGGTCGCTCGTCGTGACGTACCCCACGACGCGGATATCCTCCTCAACCGGGGTCGGGCTACCCGTGTAGCGTGCGCGCAGTTCCGAAAGAGGGGTGTTGCCCTCCCCGGCTGCGGCGCCGCCGGCCGCTTCGGAGAAGTGCGAATCATAACAGCCGCCCGCGGAGAGTAGAGTGGCGAGCAGCAGCGCTGTGATGTCCCGGCGTGCCATGGTCACTCTTCGATGCGGGAGTCCTTCAGACCGAGGAAGTAGAGGATGCCGTCCAGACCGATGGTCGAGATGGACTGGCGGGCCGTCGCCTTGACCTTGGGTTTGGCGTGGAAGGCGATGCCCAGACCCGCCAGGTTGAGCATCGGCAGGTCGTTGGCTCCGTCGCCCACGGCCACCGACTGGGCGATGTTGATTTTCTCGAACTGGCAGAGCAGCCGCAGCAGCTCGGCCTTGCGGCGTCCGTCGACGATTTCGCCCGCATAGCGGCCCGTGAGCTTGCCGTCGGCGATTTCCAGCTCGTTGGCATAGACGTAGTCGAAGCCGTACTTCTGGCGCAGGTAGTTGCCGAAGTAGGTGAAGCCGCCCGAGAGGATGGCCGTCTTGTAGCCCACGCGCTTGAGGATGGTCATCATGCGTTCGAGCCCCTCGGTGATGGGCAGGTGGGTGGCGATGTCCTCCATGACCGAGACGTCGAGCCCGCGCAGCAGCGCCACGCGCCGCGTGAAGCTCTCGCGGAAGTCGATTTCGCCCCGCATGGCGCTCTCGGTTATGGCACGAACCTTGTCGCCCACACCTGCGCGGTCGGCCAGTTCGTCGATGACCTCCGTCTCGATGAGCGTCGAATCCATGTCGAAGCAGATGAGACGGCGGCTGCGGCGGTAGATGTCGTCCTTCTGGAACGAGACGTCGAGCCCGATTTCCGAGAGGTTCATGAAGCGCTCCTGCATGGTGCTCTTCTGCTCGTCGGTGAGCGAGCCGCGCACCGAGAGCTCGATGCACGACTTGGCGGCGCGGTCGTCGCGTTCGAGGGGCATGCGGCCCGTCAGGCGCTTGATGGCGTCGATGTTGAGCCCCTGCTCGGCCACCACCTTCGTTACCTCGGCGATGTGGCGCGCCGTAACGGTGCGGCCCAGCAGCGTGATGATGTAGCGGTTTTTGCCCTGACGGCTCACCCAGTCGTTGTACTTCTCCTCGGAAATCGGCGTGAAACGAATCATGACACCCAGCTCCGAGCTCTTGAAGAGCAGCTCCTTCATGATGTTGCCCGACTTGTCGGAGGTGGTCATGAAGAGGATGCCCAGCGTGAGCGACTGGTGGATGTTGGCCTGTCCGATGTCGAGAATGAAGGCATCGTAGCGGGCGAGGATTTCGGTCAGGGAGGAGGTCATGCCCGGCTTGTCTTCGCCGGAGATGTTTATCTGGATGATTTCCACGTTGTTCTTCATCGTAAGTGAGGGCTTTTACCGTAAATTTGAAACAAAGTTAGTAAAATATCTGTTTTTTGGCTATTTTTGTCCGCACAAACTTTTTTCGGGAGGATACGACTCATGTGGCCACTCTTCAACATATTCACGGCCGTGGCGGCTGAAACGCCCGCCCCGCTCATGCTGCCCGACAGCGTGCAGAAGGCCCGCTTTGCGGAGACGGTCCGCAGGCTGGCCGACTTCGACTTCGATGAGTTCCTGCGCAACATGGCCTCCGAGATGCTGTGGGTGGCCATCAAGATTGTCATCGCGCTGGCCATCTACTTCATCGGGCGCTGGATTGTGCGCCGGCTGGTGAAGCTGCTCGACGCCGCCTTCGAGCGCCGCAAGGTCGACGTCTCGCTGCGGATGTTCCTCCGCAAGACCGTGCGCGTCGTCTTCACGCTCATCCTGGTGATGATTGTCGTCCAGACGCTCGGCGTCAACGTCACCTCGCTCATCGCCCTCTTCTCGGCCGCCACGCTGGCCATCGGTATGGCCCTCAGCGGCACGGCCCAGAACTTCGCCGGCGGCGTGATGATTCTGCTGATGAAGCCCTACCGCGTGGGCGACTACATCTCGGCGCAGGGGCAGTCGGGCACGGTGCGCGAAATCAAGCTCTTCTCGACGGTCATCGCCACCAACGACAACCAGATTATCTACATCCCCAACAACTCCATCGCCACGGCCATCATCGACAACTACTCGACGGCCGACCGGCGGCGCGTCGACTGGACCATCGGCATCTCCTACGGCGACGACGTGGATGTGGCGCGTAAGGCGATTCTCGAGATTCTGGCCGCCGACGAGCGGGTGCTTCGCGAGCCTGCGCCCGTGGTGTGGGTTGCGGCGCTGGCCGACAGCTCGGTGAACCTTACGGTGCGGGCCTGGACGCTCAACGCCGACTACTGGAGTGTCTTCTACGAAAACAACGAACGATTCTACAAGCAGCTGCCCCAGCACGGGGTCAGCTTCCCCTTCCCGCAGATGGATGTGCACGTGAAACAGGAGTAGAGCTCCCAAGCGTAAAGTCAAACCATTTTTTAATTAAACTCAAATTTATTCCTATGAAAAAAATGCTGTTTTTGGCGCTCGTCGCCATGACCGTCGCCACGATGACGGCCTGCAACAAGGAGCATCAGAGCGGTCCTGAATATCAGACGCCTACCGACATCGAAGGCATCGTCTTCTGGTCGAAGGGCAAGAACCCCTCGTCGCCCATTGCGGCCGACCAGCCCGTGGTGGTCAACGCCACGCTCTCGAACCCCTACCGCCTCTACCTTGCGCTGATTCGCTATACGGTCGACCAGAGCGCGGTGACCACCCCCAGCGAGGATTACGAGCCCGGAGTCGAACGGACCGCCTCGGAGGTGGAATACGAGCCCGACCGTCTGCAGACGCGCGCCATCTACCAGGGCGAGATTCCCAAGCAGCCCGTGGGGTCGAAGGTCTCCTTCTACATCTGGACCATCAGCCCGTTCGGCGTGGTGTCGTACAGCTTCCCCCAGGAGTATACGGTGACGGTCGAGAGCAACGGCACCGGCGGCCTCGAACCGGAGCCCGAACCGGAGCCCGAACCCGAGCAGCCCGGCGAGTAACGCCCATGATTGCGAAAACTTCTAATCACAACTTTTTTTATACACTATGGAACTGAAGGATATTCTGGCCATTTCGGGTCAGCCCGGACTCTACAAATACGTGGCCCAGTCCACGCGCGGCGTGATTGTCGAGTCGCTGCTCGACGGCAAGCGTTCGAACGCGTCGGCCTCGTCGCGTGTGAGCGCGCTGACCGAGATTTCGATGTTCACCGAGGGCGACGATATTCCGCTGGCCGAGGTCTTTACCCGGATTTATGCCCATACGGGCGGCAAACAGGCCATCAGCCACCGCGAATCGCCCGAAGCACTCAAGGCCTTCTTCGCCGAGGTGCTTCCCGAATACGACCGCGAGCGGGTGCACCTCTCCGACATCAAGAAGTGCATCTCGTGGTACAACATTCTGGTCGGCGCCGGCTTCACGGAGTTCAAGCTCCCCGAGCAGGAGAACGGCGAAGAGCAGAAGTAGGGCGGATGTATCCCTGCAAAGAGCTCCCGCACCCCCACGGTGCGGGACTTTTTTGTTGTACGGGACAGACCGCAGGCGTCCGGCGGCGATACGTTTGTATGAATTTTGCGCTTCGGAGGAGCACGAAGCCCCGCGATTGCTTATCTTTGCAGATGGTTCGCTGCCGTGCGGGCGCTGTCGCCCGCGTGCGGCTGAGCGCGGACCGAACGAACTGATGTGAATTCCGCGTGAGCCTCCCGGCTCCGCACAACAAGAGCATGAGCCCTATGGAGAAGAAGAAAAAGGTATTGGCGCTGGTCGCGCACGACAACATGAAACGCGACCTGGCGGAGTGGGTGGACTGGAACTCCGGAAAGTTGAGCGAGCATCACCTCGTCTGCACCGGAACGACGGGCAAGATGGTGGAGCGGACGCTTCTGGACCATCAGTGGGAGCATGGTGACGAGACCGAGCGGACGCGGCTCCACATCACGCTGCTCAAGTCGGGCCCGCTGGGGGGCGACCAGCAGTTGGGGTCGCTCATTGCCGACGGGAAAATCAATGCGCTGATTTTCTTCTGGGACCCCATGTCGGCCCAGCCGCACGATGTCGACGTCAAGGCGCTGCTGCGCCTGGCGACGCTCTACAACGTGCCGACGGCCATCAACCGCTCGTCGGCCGACTTCCTCATCTCGTCGCCCCTGTTCGAGGACGACGACTACTGCCCCGTGGTGAAGGACTACCGCGAATATGTGGAGCGGGTGCTGAAGTAGGCGGGGGAGCGCCCGGCGCATCCCGCAACGCGCATCCCGCAACGCGCATCCCGCATCCCGCAACGCGTCATTGCGCGAGGCAACCGGCCATGGAGAAGGCCGTACCGGATACCGGTACGGCCTTCATTGCGTATGGGGGCTGCGGCCGCCTGCCGCTCAGCGGCCGTTGCGCTCGCGGATGATGGCCAGCAGGCGGTCGAGCTGGCCGTCGCGTCCCGAGAGGTACTCCGCGGCGATGCACGGGATGGGGATGTCGGGCTGCACGACCCCGTCGACGGCGCGCGTACGCTCATCGATGCGCACCATCGAGACGGCCCCCTGGTAGAGGTTCGTCGGAAGGAGGAGGCCTCCGTCGACCACCTCGCCGTACTTGAGGGCGTTGTGCCGCAGCGGCTCGCCGGCCAGCAGGGCGGCGCCGTGGTACTGGAGCATGTTGACGAACGAGGCGGCAATCGAGCCCGTGTCGCGTCCGACGAGCACGTAGAACCGGAGCCCGTCGACATGCATCGCGGGGATGGTCGGGAACGAACGGACGAACTCTCCCTCGGGCAGCGGCACGGTCTGCCCGAGCATCTCCTCGGTCAGAAAGTCGTAGTAGGGCATCGACCTTCTCGATGCCTTGACCCACTGCCCGGTGCAGTACTCCACGACGGGCTTGTCGATGAAGATGGACAGGAGTCGGTCGAAGTTGTGGCCGTTGCCGCCGGTGTTGCGCCTCAGGTCGAGGATGACGTCCGTCAGCCCCTGCCGGCGGGAGTCGCGAAGCGTCCGGTGGAGGATGCGAATCAGCCGGTTGTTGTTGGGGAAGAATTCGGGAATGGCGATGTAGCCGCAGCCCGCCTCGGGCCAGGTGCGGATGCTGCGGTCCAGCTCCTCGGCGCGCGTGAGGAGGAACAGCGTTCGGGCGTTCGGCATGCCGGGGGTCTCGATGACCATCGGCCGGCCGTCGCGCCGGAGCTCGATGCGGAAACGGTCGACGACCTGGCTGTAGAAGCAACGCCCCATGAGCGTGATGGGATACGTGTAGCGGTCGTCGTAGCCGTACTTGAGGTATTCGGCCGCCGGTACACCGTTGATGGCCGTCACCTGGTCGCCGCGCCGGAAGGCCGGGTCGAGCGAGCGGTCGACGACGAGCGTGTCGTTGATTTGCAGCAGGCTGAAGCCCGGGGTGGGCAGCGTCCGCTCGAAGCGCCGCAGGTTGCGGCGGGTGTAGACCTCGGGGTCGGCGATGGTCGGTATCAGAATCCGGTAGTGGGGGTCTTCGTAGTGGAGACGGTCCAGGTAGGGGCGCATCGCCCAGAAGAGTTCCGAGGTGAGCAGCGAATCCTTGCCCAGCGAATCGCAGCGGGCGTCAATCTCGGCGCGGATTTGCCGCATTTCGGCCTCCGTAAAGAGCGAATCGAGTCCCGGATGGCTGCTGACGCGGAAAAGACGGCGCTCACCGCCGACCAGCGAGCGGGGCATGTTGACGTCGAGGATGGCGTAGCATCGGTCGGGAACGCGCACCTCGAAGCTCCGGCCGGCCTGCATGATGCTGTCCAGCTCCTCGCCGGTGAGCTGCGCGGCCCGTATCGCCGGCTGGGGCCGGTCGGGGGTGTTGATGGAGTCGGGAGCGTCGGGGCCGCCGGAAGAGTTGTAAGCGCCGGGAGCTTCGGGTGCTTCGGTGGCCTCGGGTGCCTTGGGAGCTTCGGTGGCCTCGGGTGCCTTGGAAAGACCGGCGGGGCCGGGAACGTCGGGAGCTGCCGCAAGGAGCAGCGGAAGAAACAGGACCGCAAGGAGCAGCGTCTGACGGAGCGGGTTTCGGTCCATGGTTCAGCGGGTTGGTTACCCTTCTTATCTTAAACGGTTCCGAAGAGCCGAATCGTATCCCGCCGGACCGCTTTTTTTGTTTTTTTCGGACGGCTTTTTCGGGCGGTTCCTCTTCCGCCCGGTTCCTCTTCCGCCCGGTTCCTCTTCCGCCCGGTTCCTCCTCCGCCCGGTTCCTCCTCCGCCCGGTTCCTCCTCCGCCCGGTTCCTCCTCCGCCCGGTTCCTCCTCCGCCCGGTTTTTCGCCCGCCTTTCTCCGCGGCCCGGCGAAGGTCAGAGGTCGTGCGACAGCGGGGCGGGAACGGCCCCCGAGAGGTCGTAGTCGCCCCACCGCTCGGCAATGAGGTCGAGCGTTGCGTAGAGCTCTTCGACGTCGAGCGTCGTGACCAGCTTCAGCCGCGTCTCCTTGAAGTTGGGCAGCCCCTTGAAGTAGTTGGTCAGGTGGCGCCGCATCTCGAGGATGCCGACGTAGTCGCCCTTCACCTCGAGCGACTTGGCGAGGTGCTCGCGGGCGATGGCCACTCGCTCCCGGACCGAGGGCTGCGGCAGCACCTCGCCCGTGGCCAGATAGTGCTTCACCTCGCGGAAAATCCAGGGCCGGCCGTAGGTCGCGCGGCCAATCATCACGCCGTCGACGCCGTAGCGGTCGAACATCTCGGCGGCACGGGGCCCCGAGTCGACGTCGCCGTTGCCGATGATGGGGATGTGGATGGCGGGATTGTTCTTCACCCGCCCGATGAGCGTCCAGTCGGCCTCGCCGCGGTACATCTGGGCCCGCGTGCGGCCGTGGATGGTGAGCGCCGCGATGCCGACGTCCTGCAGCCGCAGGGCTATCTCCTCGATGTTCTTCGACTCGTCGTCCCACCCCAGCCGCGTCTTGACCGTCACGGGTTTCCGCACGGCGCGGACAATCTGGCGCGTCATCTCGACCATCAGCGGCACGTCGCGCATCATGCCCGAACCGGCGCCGCGCCCGGCAATCTTCTTGACCGGGCAGCCGAAGTTGATGTCGATGATGTCGGCGTCGGCCGCCTCGGCCATGCGGGCCGCCTCGACCATCGGCTCGATGAGGTGTCCGTAGATTTGGATGCCCACGGGGCGCTCCGCGTCGTCGATTTCGAGCTTCTTGAGCGATTTGGCGGCGTCGCGGATAAGGCCGTCCGAGGAGATGAACTCCGTGTAGACCACGTCGGCGCCGAAGCGCTTGCACATGTAGCGGAACGAGGGGTCGGTCACGTCCTCCATCGGGGCGAGCAGCAGCGGCTTCTCCCCGAGTTCTATGTCGGCGATTTTCATGCTTCGGGTGTTTTGATGCGGGTGACGAGGATTTTGTCGATGCGCACGCCGTCCATGTCGACGATTTCGAGGCGCAGCCCCTTCCAGTCGACCTGCTCGCCCGTCTGGGGAATGTGGCCCGTCAGGTCGAGGAAGAGGCCGCTGACGGTGTTGTAGGCGTTGTCGAGCGGCGTGCCGTCCATGCCGAAGTGGGTCAGCAGGTCGAAGAAGGGGCACTGCCCGTCGACCAGGCAGCTGCCGTCCTCGCGCGTGACGATGTCGGGCTCCTCCTCGCCGTCGGGAATCTCGCCCACGAGCGCCTCGAAGATATCCTTGAGGGTGATGATGCCCCGCGTGAGGCCGAACTCGTCGAAGACCACGCCGTAGCCGAGCTGCTCGTTGCGCAGCTGCTCGAGGGCGCCGTAGACCTCGAGCCCCTCGTGGAAGAACTTGACCGGTTCGAGGTGCCGTTCGAGCGAGAAGCCGGGCTCGTGGAGGTGCTGGAAGAGCTCCTTGAGGTAGACCACGCCGATGAGCGAGTCGAGGCTGCCCCGGCCCACGGGGTAGCGGTTGTGGGGGTGGGCGTTCACCACGGCGCGGATTTCATCGGGCGTCATCCCGACCTCGAGCCACGTCAGTTCGCCGCGGGGCGTCATGATGGATTCGACCCGGCGGTCGCCCAGCGAGAAGACGCGCCCGACGATTTTCTGCTCGACCTCCTGCACCTCGCCCTCCTCGGCCCCCTCGCGGATGATGGAGCGAATCTCCTCCTCGGTGACGCGGCTCCCGGCCTTCTCGATGCCCATCAGGCGGGTGATGCCCGCCGTGCTGCGCGAGAGCAGCCAGACGAAGGGCGAGGCGACGAGCGAGAGTAGGTGCATGGGGCGCGAGACGGCGCAGGCGGTCTTCTCGGCGGCGTTCATGCCGATGCGCTTGGGAACCAGCTCGCCGAAGATGAGCGTGAGGTAGGTGACCGCAATGACGATGAGGACCTGTGCCGTGGCGGCTGCCGCGCGCGGCGGGATGCCCAGTGCGGCCAGCTCGTGACCGAAGCGTTCGGCCAGCGCATCGCCCGAGTAGATACCCGTGAGGATGCCGATGAGCGTGATGCCGATTTGGATGGTCGAGAGGAAGCGGTCGGGGTTCTCGATGAGCCGCAGTGCGCGGCGTGCCCCGGCGTTGCCCGCGCGCGACTCCAGGTCGAGCTTCGAGCGGCGGGCGGAGATGAGTGCTATTTCCGACATGGCGAAGAGGCCGTTGAGCAGAATCAGCACCAGAATGATGATAATTTCCATAGAAGGTGCGGGAAAATCCGTTGTTTTGTCTGCAAAGATAGGCATAGTTTCCGAGAGCGGAAAATCGCAGGGGCGGTTCGCGGCGGGAAACTTGCGCCGGAGGTTGATTTTCCGGGGAAAAAGCGTTAAATTTGCACCCTGATTCCGAATAGAAAAGTAATTACACGGTTATGAATATCGAGAACTTTGTTACGGAGGCGGCCCGTCGTGCCGCCGAAGCTCTTTACGGCCCGCTCGAGGGCGAGCAGCTGCAGCTCCAGAAGACCCGCCGCGAATTCGAGGGCGACTATACGCTGGTGACCTTCCCGCTGCTGCGACGAAGCCGCAAGTCGCCCGAGGCCACCGCGACCGAGCTGGGCACCTACATGAAGGAGCACAACCCCGAAATCAGCTCCTTCAACGTGGTCAAGGGCTTCCTGAACCTCGTGCTCGACGGCTCGTTCTGGGCCGACCGCTTCGACGAGCTGGCCGCGCAGGAGAACTACGGCTGCCAGCCCTCGACCGGCCGCACCGTGATGATTGAATACTCGTCGCCCAACACCAACAAGCCGCTCCACCTGGGCCACATCCGCAACAACCTGCTGGGCTACTCCGTGGCGCAGATTCTCCAGGCCAACGGCCACCGCGTCATCAAGGCCAACCTGGTCAACGACCGCGGCATCCACATCTGCAAGTCGATGCTGGCGTGGAAGCTCTACGGCGACGGCGAGACGCCCGCCTCGACGGGCATGAAGGGCGACCACCTGGTGGGCAAGTACTACGTCGAGTTCGACAAACACTACAAGGCCCAAATCAAGGAGCTCATGGCCGAGGGCCAGAGCGAGGAGGAGGCCAAGAAGAACGCCCCCATCATGCGCGAGGCGCAGGAGATGCTGCGCAAGTGGGAGGCGAAGGACCCCGAGGTCTACGCCCTGTGGGAGATGATGAACGGCTGGGTCTACGAGGGCTTCGACGTCACCTACCGGGCGCTGGGCGTCGATTTCGACAAGGTCTACTACGAGTCGCAGACCTACCTGTTGGGCAAGTCGCTCGTCGAGGAGGGGCTGCGCAAGGGGGTCTTCTACCGCCGCCCCGACAACTCGGTGTGGATTGACCTGCGCGCCGACGGTCTGGACGAGAAGCTGTTGCTGCGCGGCGACGGCACGTCGGTCTACATGACGCAGGACCTCGGCACGGCCTACCGCCGCTTCGAGGACAACCGGCTCGACGACATGATTTACGTGGTGGGCAACGAGCAGAACTACCACTTCCAGGTGCTCAAGCTGGTGCTCAAGAAGCTGGGCTACGCTGAGTGGAGCGACCACATCACCCACCTGTCGTACGGCATGGTCGAGCTGCCCGAGGGCAAGATGAAGTCGCGCGAGGGTACGGTGGTCGACGCCGACGACCTGATTGCCGACATGGTGCACACGGCCCGCGAGATGTCGGCCGAGCTGGGCAAGCTCGACGGCTGCACGGAGGAGGAGGCCAACGCCGTCTCGACGATGGTGGGCCTCGGCGCGCTCAAGTACTTCATCCTGAAGGTCGACCCCAAGAAGACGATGCTCTTCGACCCGCGCGAGTCGATTGACTTCAACGGCAATACGGGTCCCTTCATCCAGTACACCCACGCCCGCATCTGCTCGGTGCTGCGCAAGGCGGCCGAGGCGGGCATCGACTATTCGGAGCCGGTGCGTGCGTCCTATCTGCCCGAGGAGCGGGAGCTGGTCAAGATGCTGACCGAGTATCCGTCGGTGGTGAAGGCCGCCGGCGAGAATTTCGCCCCGTCGCTCATCGCCGCCTATGTCTACGAGCTGGCCAAGCAGTTCAACGGATACTACCACGACCACTCGATTCTGAAGGAGGAGCAGGCCGACGTGCGCCGCATGCGGCTTCGCCTGGCACAGCAGGTGGCGCGGGTCATCCGTCTGGGTATGAAGCTGCTGGGTATCGACGTCCCCGAGCGCATGTAACCGCGTGCCGGACGTTGTCCGAAGAGGTGTCCCGGAAGCCGACGGCTTCCGGGACTTTTTTGTGCGTTGCTGTCGTGCGGCCGGGATAAGCGGGGAGGCCAGTGTCTTTGAGGCGGCCGGGATGGCCGGCGGGCGGTGATGTTGTGCGGCCGGGGGCCGGCGTGGTACGAATCTTGCGAGTGGGGGAGTCAGCAACAACCAAACACACATTCAGCGTGAAAACATTCGTTACTACCTTCACCCTCTCTCTTGCGTTGTGTGCGGCCGCCGGTGCGACGGCCCAAAGCAAGAGCACGGCTCCGGCCCCTGCGCCCGATACCGTGATGCTGTCGGAGACGACCGACGGCGACTACCTCGTGCGCAGGTTCGTCGTCCGGCGGCTCGACGACACGAGCTTCTCGGTGCTCTACCGCATCGACTCGGCACGCCTCGTCTCGACGCTGAACGGCAATGCCGGGGAGCTCTCCGAACTGGATGCCTTCGTCTCGGGCGCGATGCACGATACGCTCCGGCAGCTCCGTTCGGTGGTGATTACGGGTTATGCCTCGCCCGACGGCCCGATGCAGTTCAACCGGACGCTGGCCCTCCACCGCGCCCAGGACCTCAAGGGGTATGTCGATGCGAAGTACGCCCTTTCGCAGCATTGCCCCGTGAGCGTCAATACCGTCGTCGAGCCGTGGTCGGCCTGCCGGACGCTGGTCGCCGCCTCGAACATGCCCGAGCGGCAGGCGGTGCTCGACCTGCTGGACCGCAAACTGCCAGACGCCACCCTTGAGGCGAAGCTCAAGGCGATGCCCGCGGCGTGGAATTACCTCAAACACAACATCCTGCCGACGATGCGCCGAGCCACGCTGGTGGTCGTCTACAACGACGGCAACGTGGTCGTGCAGCGCACGATGCTGCCCAAGGCGGCCCCTGCGCCCGCTCCGGCGGCCAAGGGTTGCGGTGACAACTGCCCGTGCGAGGTCATCGACCGCTCCATCACCGGCATCATCGTCGAGATGCCCGAGGAGGATGCCGGACAGTACCGCCGCCAGCTTCGTCGCCAAATGCGTGACGAGGTGCGCGACGTCCGTCACGATGCCCGTGTGGCCGGCAAGGTCGAGAAGGAGCAGCTGCGCGGCATGAAGCAGGTCTCGAAGAAGGAGGCCAAGGCGGCCAAGAAGGCCGAAAAGGCGGCCCGCAAGAGTGCCCGCGAGCTGGAGCGGCTGCGTTAAGCCGGCCGCCGTGGGGCGTGCCGCAAGGCATGCGCGAAGTGCGGAGCGGTCTTCCCGAGCGAAGGCCGCTCCGCTTTTTGGGTTGAGGCGTGTCTCGGGGGAGGGCGAGTGTTTCCGAAACGGCATTTTTTAGAGTGCTGCTTCCGGAAGATGTTCCGGAGCCACGCCGCGCCGCCGGCCCGGGTGCCACCCCCTCTTTCTCTGCCTCGGAGCAGCGCCGCAGCCCAGTCCGAGTGCCACCTTCCTCTTTCTTCGCCCCGGCGCGGCCGCGGCCCGAGTGCCACCCCCTCTTTCTCCGCTCCGGAGCAGCGCCGTGGCTGGCCCGAGTAACCCCCTCTCTTCGCTCCGGAGCAACGCTGCGGCCTGGCCCGGAAAAGAAAAATTTGCAGATTCAAAGGGATTTGCTATCTTTGCTCACAATTCATTAAAATCCGTTTACGATTATGGCAAATTTGAGAGACCTGAAGAAGGAGATTGACTATCGTCTTGAGGAGGTCGTTTTCGACTGCGATATGGCCATTTGTTTCCAGCCCTCGAAGGAGAAGGAGATTTTCGACGTGATGCAGGACGCCGTTGCCGTGCGCAACGCCCTCTTCGTCAAGGCGAACAATCCCGCCGAGCCGCACAACCGCTCGCTCGTGCGCAAGCACTACACCGCGCTGCGTGCAGAGATGGTTGCCGAGTACGACAAGCTCTTCAAGCGGCTGAGCGAAATCAACGAGGCCAAGTAGCGGCCATCCCTTCGCAAAACATGCGGGGCGGGAGTGCAACTCCCGCCCCGTTTTGTTTGCTTCACGCGGCTGTTCTTTACTCGGCCGCTCTTTTCGCGGCTTTGCTTTCCGCGGCCATTCTTTTTGACGCTGTTCTCCCTGCGGCCGCTCTCTTTGCGCCCGGCTCGGTGCTCCACGCCCGACGCCCGATTCAGCGCCCTACGTTCGGCTCCGGAGCCTTCACCCCTTGCCCGGCCCCGGACTTAGCGCCCCTCGATGGCGTCGACGGCGTCGATAAGTGCGCCGCGCAGTCCCCGCCGCTCGAGCTCCGCCACGCCGCGGATGGTCGTGCCGCCCGGCGAGCAGACCTGGTCCTTGAGCCGGGCGGGGAGCTCGCCGCTCTCCAGCTGGAGCCTCCCCGTGCCGACCACCATCTGGCTCACCATGCGGTAGGCTTCGTCGCGGGCGATGCCGTGCTTGACGGCGGCGTCGGCCAGCGCCTCGATTGAGAGCGCGATGAAGGCCGGCCCGCATCCGCAGATGGTGCCCGCGGCGCTCAGCTGCGCCGTGTCGACCACCGGGAGCAGCCCAATCCGGCCGAAGAGCTCCCGTACGGCCTGCCACTCCGCATCGCTGAGCGAATGGCGCCGCTCGCAGACGATGATGCCCTCGCCCACCGAGACCGGCGTGTTGGGAATCGTCGAGAGGTGGTGCGTGCCGGGTGCGAGCAGCCGTTCGTAGTCGTCGAAGCGCCATCCGGCCGCCACCGAGATGAGGCACTTGCCGCGCAGTGCGTCGCGCAGCGGCACGAGCACCTCCTAAACCTGGTGGGGCTTCACGGCCACGACGACCGTGTCGGCGAAGTCGACCACCTCGGCCGCCTGCCGGAAGGCCCGGATGCCGCTCCGCTGCGTGTTGCGCTGCAGCTTGTCGAAGTCGCGGGCGCAGGCCCCCATCTCTTCCGCCGCAAGGGCCCCCTTGCGGAGCAGCCCCTCGGCCAGCGCGCGGCCCATGTTGCCGAAGCCGATGAAGCCGAGTCTCATAGCGTGAAGGGTTTCGAGTAGTCGCGCTCGCCGAAGATGAGCGACCCGACCCGCACCTGGGTCGAGCCGCAGGCGACGGCCAGCTGATAGTCGTGCGACATGCCCATCGAGAGGGTGTCGAAATCGGCGCCGAAGCGGGGGCGCAGCTCGTCGAAGAGCTGCTTGAGGCGGCGGAAGTCGCGGCGGATGTGCTCCTCGTCGTCGGTGTTGGTGGCGATGCCCATCACGCCGCGGACGCGGAGCGCCGTTGCGGCGGCGAAGGGCTCCGAGGAGAGGTACTCCCTCAGCTCGTCGGGCTCCCAGCCCGATTTGGTCTCCTCGTCGGCGACGTGAATCTCGAGCAGGATGTCCAGCCGGCGGCCGCACTTCGCCGCTTCGTGCTGCAGCGCCTCGACCAGCCGCGCGCTGTCGACCGACTCGACCAGCGAGACGAACGGCGCGATGTACTTCACCTTGTTGGTCTGAAGATGACCTATCATGTGCCACTCGATATCCTTGGGCAGCACTTCGTATTTTGCCCGCAGCTCCTGCGGGCGGCTCTCGCCGAAGAGGCGTTGCCCGGCGTCGTAGGCCTCCCGGATGGCTTCGACCGGGTGGGTCTTCGAGACGGCGACGAGCCTTACCCCTTCGGGCAGCGACTCCCGCACGCGGGCCAGTTGTTCCTTTACCGACATGGTTGTCCGTTTTTATGCGAGAACAAATGTAGCGAATTTTTGCGGAACGGCGATACGGCCGCCGAAATTTTCCGCCGCAGCCCCTCCGGGCGTTTTGCGGTTTGCCGAGAGTTTCCTATATTTGTATTTGTTCCAAAACCCAGTAACCAGAAAAAATGAAAAAACGTCAATTGCTTCTCTCGGCCGTGGCGCTGCTCGCCTATGGGGCGGTTTCGGCCTGCACGAACTTCATCGTCACGCGCGGCGCCTCGACCGACGGGTCGGTCATGGTCTCCTACGCCGCCGATTCGCATGCCCTCTACGGGGCGCTCTACCACACGGCGGCCGGCCGCTACGCTCCGGGTACGATGATGCCCGTCTACGAGTGGGACACGGGCCGCTACCTGCGCGACATACCCCAGGCGGCGCAGACCTGGTCGACCGTCGGCAACATGAACGAGCACTCGCTCATCATCGGTGAGACCACCTACGGCGGCCGTGCCGAGCTGGCCGACTCGACGGGCGGCATCGACTACGGTTCGCTCATATACATCACGCTCCAGCGCGCCACGACGGCCCGTGAGGCCATCGCCCTCATCGCCGAGCTGGCCAACACCTACGGCTACGCCTCGAGCGGCGAGTCGTTCTCCATCGCCGACCCCAACGAGGCGTGGATTATGGAGCTCATCGGCAAGGGCTACAAGGACGACGGCAAGGGGGGCAACGCCCGCCGCGGCATCGTCTGGGTGGCACGCCGCATCCCCGACGGATATGTCTCGGGCCATGCCAACCAGGCGCGCATCACCACCTTCCCGCTCGACGACCCCGAGAACTGCCTCTATGCTCCCGACGTCATCTCGTTCGCCCGTGAAATGGGCTACTACGAGGGTCCGGACCGCAAGTTCAGCTTCGCCGACGCCTACTGCCCGGCCGACTTCGCCACGGTGCGCGGCTGCGACGCCCGCGTGTGGGCCTTCTTCCGCACGGTGGCCGACGGCATGGACGCCTATGAGGACTACGCCATGGGCTACAACCTCAAGAACCGTCTGCCGCTCTGGGTGAAGCCCCGCCAGAAGGTATCGCCCAAGACGGTCTTCGACTGCATGCGCGACCACTACGAGGGTACGCCGATGGACATGACCCGCGACCTCGGTGCCGGCGGCCACAACTGCCCCTACCGCTGGCGCCCGATGGACTTCGAGGTGGACGGCGTCACCTACCTCAACGAGCGTGCGACGGCCACGCAGCAGACCGGTTTCTGGTTCGTGGGCCAGGCCCGCGCCGACCGTCCGGCCGATACGGGCATCCTCTGGTTCGGTGTCGACGATGCCGCAACCTCGTGCCTGACGCCGATTTTCTGCTCGGCGCAGGAGGTTCCCGAGTGCTTCAGCGAGAAGAACGGCTCGATGCTCAGCTATTCGCCCACGTCGGCCTTCTGGCTCTTCAACCGCACGACGAACTTCGCCTACATGCGCTACGACATGATTTCGGCCGACATCCGCAAGGTGACCGACAAGTGGGAGAACGACCACCTGGCCCTGATGGAGAGCCTTCCGGCCCGCATCGGCAAGATGTCGGACGAGGCGCGCCGCAGCTATCTGACCGAGGTGAGCGTCTCGACGGCACAGGAGCTCTTCGACCGCTGGCAGCGTCTGAACAGCTACCTGCTGATTAAGTACATGGACGGCAACGTCAAGAGCGAACACGGCGACGTGCTCTCGTACCTCGACGGCGACGGCTCGTCGGCCCACTTCGTCGACAACGGCAACGGCCGCGACATCCCCGACAAGATTCAGTTCCCGGGCTACAACGAGAAGTGGAAGCGCGCCGTGGCGGCCGACAACGGCGAGGTGCTGCGCGTGGTCAAGTAAGCGGCGCCATTCGGAGAAACAACCATAGTAAAACCATCGAGGGGAGGGCGGAGCCGCATCGGAGGCGCACGTCGTCCCCTCGCTCCTAAAACGAATACCATGAAATATGACATCATTGTAGTCGGCTCGGGTCCGGGCGGGTATGTCGCCGCCATCCGTGCCGCACAGCTCGGCCGGCGCGTGGCGCTTGTCGAGCGGGCCGAGGCGGGCGGCGTCTGCCTCAACTGGGGCTGCATCCCGACCAAGGCACTGCTCAAGAGCGCCCAGGTCTACGCCTGGTGCAAGGCTGCTGACCACTACGGCCTGACGCTCGACGGGGAGGTGCGCCCCGACCTGGAGCGCATCGTCGACCGCTCGCGCGGCGTGGCCGAGACGATGAGCAAGGGGGTTGCCTTCCTGCTGCGCAAGAACAACATCGACCTCATCGCCGGCTTCGGCCGGCTGGTGGCTCCGGGGCGGCTCGACGTCGACGGCGTCGTCTACGAGGCGGACCACATCGTGCTGGCGACGGGCGCCCGTCCGCGCGAGATGCCCTTCATGCCCATCGACGGCGAGCATGTCCTCTCGTCGCGTCATGCGCTGGAGCTGCGGCGGCTGCCCGCGTCGATGGTGGTCGTCGGTTCGGGCGCCATCGGCAGCGAATTCGCCTGGTTCTACGCCACGCTGGGCGTCAAGGTGACGCTCATCGAGTATCTGCCGCGCATCATGCCGCTCGAGGACGAGGAGGTCTCGAAGACCATGGAGCGCGTCTTCCGCAAGCTGCGGGCTACGGTGCTCACCTCGACCACCGTGCGCAGCGTCGTGGTCGGCGCCGACGGACGCTGCGTCGTCGAAGTCGAGGGGCGCAAGGGTGTCGAGTCGCTGAGCGCCGAGGTGGTGCTCTCGGCCGTCGGCATCAAGTCCAACATCGAGGGCATCGGCCTTGAGGAGCTGGGCATCGCCGTCGAGCGCGACAAGGTGGTGGTCGACCCCTTCTACCGCACCAATGTGCCGGGCATCTACGCCATCGGCGACATCGTGGGCGGTCCGGCGCTGGCGCACGTCGCTTCGGCCGAGGCCGTATGCTGCATCGAAGCCATCTGCGGGCTCAACCCCGCGCCGGTCGACTATTCGACCATCCCCTCGTGCATCTTCACCTCGCCCGAGGTGGCGTCGGTCGGCATGACCGAGCAGCAGGCGCGCGAGCGGGGCATCGACGTGCGCGTCGGGCGCTTCCCCTTCACCGCTTCGGGCAAGGCGACGGCGGCGGGTGACCGCGACGGCTTCGTCAAGCTGCTCTTCGACGGCGAGGAGCGCCTCATCGGCGCCCACATGGTGGGTGCCGGCGTCACCGAGATGCTGGCCGAGCCGACGCTTGCCAAGGCGCTCGGCGTCACGGCCCACCGTCTGGCCCGCATCATCCATGCCCACCCCACGATGAACGAAGGGGTGATGGAGGCTGCCGAGGCGGCCATAGGCGCCGCGATTCACCTCTGACGCGGGGCGGCAGGCTTTCCACTGAGCGGTGCGGCAGGCTCTCCTCTGAGCGGGGCCGGCTCTTCTCAGATGCGGGGGCGATTCTCCCCGGATGCGGGGGCGCCGCGGCTCTCCTCTGAGCGGGGAGGACTGCTGCTCTCCGCCGGGTCGCTGGGCGCCGATTTTGTTCGGTCGTTCCGGCAGCTGACAATCAACTACCGGCAGATGTTCATCCGCGGCCGGTAACAGAACGCAGCGGCCGTCAGCAGAACAAACGAAGAGACGGGACCCCCGGAATTGAGGGGTCCCGTCTCTCTTTCTGCCCGGCTCAGAAGCGCCACGAGGCTCCCAGCAGCAGGTTGCGCGGACGGATGGCGTAGCGGTACGACGACGAGCTCGGTCCGTCGAAGAGCGTATAGGTGTAGCTGTCGCGGTCGAGCAGGTTGGTGGCCGTGAGGGTGAGCTCCCACCGCTCGCCGACCTTCCAGCCGAGCGAGGCGTCGACCAGCACGAGGTGCTTCCGCTGCGTGGAGGTGAGCTGCGTGTAGTAGTGCTCGCCCGTGAGGCGGATGACGAGCTGCCGCGTCGGCGCGAAGTGGAGCTGCAGCTGCTGGTCGAAGGAGTGCTGTACGGAGCGCTCCTGCTGTTCGATGCCCAGCACCGAACGGCGGTAGTTGAGGCGGTATTCGGTGTTGAACCAGCGGGCGAGGCGGAGGTTGAAGCGAGGCGAGAGGGTGAGCGTCGCCAGACGGTAGGGCATCGGCTCGCCCTGCTGGATGCTCTCCAGACGGGTCGTCTGCCACTGCACGTCGACCCCCGCCTGCCCGCGCAGGGCGTCGATGTTGATGCTCGCGCCGCCCGCGACGAACCACGACGCCGTGCGGTTCGTGCGGCGCAGCCAGCCGTCGACGATGTAGTCGCCCGCATAGCTCCGCTCGGAGAGCCAAGGCATGTCACTCCACGTGCGCATGACGAGCGCATGGGCGAAGATGCCGCTGAGCGGATTGCGATAGTTGGCACCGGCCGAGAGCGAGCGGCGCAGCGTGCGGTCGAACGAAGTGATGCCCCGCGTCAGCGTGCGGTAGTCGCGCAGCAGGGTGGCGGTGAAGAGCTGCTGCTCGTCGGGAGCACTCTCGCCCAGCGTGGCGGCCGCCGTCAGACGCCACCGTGCGGCCGGCTCCCAGCGGAGTGCCGCGCGGCTCTCCCACAGCAGGGCGGTGCTGCGCCGTGTGCCGAGCCACGAGTGGCGCAGCTCGAGGGGGAGGTCAAGCGTGAGGTGCACCTGGTGCGTGCGGAAGGTGACCGAGGGCTGGAGGTAGCCTCCCGCCTGGCCCAGACGGCTCTGCACCGACGTTGCGGCCGCCTCGACGCCCGTCAGCGAGCTCCCCATGCGGCGCAGCAGCGCGGCGATGCCGCCCTTGAGCTGGAGCGTCCAGCGCCGTCCGGCCTGCAGGGCCCATGCGGCGTTGTGGTTCATCCGCACCAGGTCGATGTCGAGCTCCTGCCGCTGCCCCGACTCCGCACGCTCGACGGTGAGCCACTGCGGCTGCGAGAGGTAGAGCACGTAGGAGGAGAGGGTGAGCGTGCGCCGCTCGTTGCGGAGGATGCAGTCCAGGTCGTTCTCCACGCGGTACGAGGGGGTCGAGGCGCGCTGCTGATTGGGGTAGCTGCCCCCGACCGCGGAGCGGAAATCGCTCCACGCAAGGTCGGCCGAGAGGCGCTCGCGGAGGTAGAGGCGCTCGGTGTTGGCCTGCAGCCGGAGCCGGCCCGAGGCCGTGCGGTTGCGTAGCAGCGCCTGCTCCGTCGCCAGTTCCTCGAGCCTCCCGTCGGTCAGGTAGCGGAGCGTCCGCGCCGCCCAGTCGGAGGTCAGACGGTCGTAGCCGCAGCCGACGTGGCCGCTCAGCTGGTAGTCGTCGGTGAGCTTCCAGAGGTGGTCGGCGCTCGCCATGACCGAGCGGTTGAAGTGCGTGCGCTCCTGGGCCAGCGGGGCCGAGGTGAGCTCCGTCCGGAACCACTCGGGGCTCCGGTAACGGTTGAAGTCGTTGCCGAGCAGCTCGTCGGTCGTCAGCTGCGTGAGGTCGGCCGTGGGGTCCTGCCCCGTGTTGTCTCCCTTGAGGTTGAGCATCGACTGGCTGCGGGCCGCCATGCGCATGGCGAAGACCGAGCCGCGCCAGAGCGCCCCGTCGGAGGCCCAGCCGCCGGCGCCGCGCAGCGACCCCGTCCAGCGCGAGCGGGCGTGTTCGCTCAGGCGGAGGTTCAGCGCCGCACGGTCGCTCAGGGCGATGTCGTTCAGCGCCTTGATGGGCTGGTGGTTCTCCAGCACCTCGACGCTGGCCACGTCCTGCGGCCGGATGTTGTTCGTCGCCAGCGAGTAGCGGCCGTCGAGCAGGTCCATCCCCTCGATGTAGAACTTGTTGATGGGCTCGCCGTTGTAGCGGATTTCGCCCGTCTTTTCGACCTCGATGCCCGGCATCTTGCGCAGCACGTCGGCAATCGTGCGGTCCTGCACCTCGGTGAAGCTCGCGACGTTGTAGCTCACCGTGTCGCCCCGCAGCGAGAGGCGCGGCGCACGGATTTCGACCTCGCGAATCTTCACGGCCTCCGCCTCGAGGCGAATCTCGCGCGGCAGCCGGGCGGCGGTGTGGCGCTGCGGGCGGTAGCCCATCATCGAGACCTCGACGCTGGCGGCCCGCATCCCCTGCCGCGGGCGGAGGCGGAAGGCGCCGTCGGCCGCCGTGGTGGTGTAGCCGGCCTGCCGGCCCGTGCTGTCGGCCGCCAGCAGGATGGCCCCGGCAAGGGGTCGTCCGTCGGCGGCATCCACGACGCGCCCGGTCAGCTCCTGGGCTGCGGCCGTGAGCGTAACTCCGAACAGCGCAACGATATATACTGCCCACTTCATGCGTCGCTGTAGTTAATCGAGTTCAATGGGGTTGTATCCGCGCACGAGGTCGCCCGGCCCGAGAGGCGTGCCGTCCTGGGACGTGACGGTTATACTTACGTTCGAGTTGTTTGTGAGGTAACCGATTGGGTCAGTCATTATCTTCTGCTTGAGCTCGCGGTACTTTTTACGGCTTGTTTTCATGTAGTTGCGATTGGTCATGCGGATGGGTTCGACGCGCTGCTCCACACCCGTTGCCTCCATGTCGAGCACCCCGGCATCGTCCTTGATGGCAAGAATCAGCCCCGGCAGCCCGCCGAACTTCCACGGCCCGGCGCTCACGGCAATCTCGGGCGCATACCACGCCTCGTAGTTGCGGCCGCGGAAGGTGCAGCGCGCCCGGCGGCACGCATAGCCGAGGATGGTCCGCTCGCCCTCCTCAAGCTCCCAGTCGATGACGGGCAGCGGTTCGGTGTAGAGCAGGTGGTCCATGTCGATCTGATCGATATGAGTCAGCCGACCGCCCGCTTGGTCGCGGAAGAGGACATCCTGCACGCCTCCGTGGAAACTTCCGAGGTTGGCCAACACCTGTTCGGGCGGCGTGACGCGCACGAGTGAATCGGTTTGCCATGTCTTGTAGGAGTAGAATTTCGTAACGTTGCGCCCGATCTGGAGCAGCAGTAGGTCCTCCATCGGGTGTTCGCTCTCGGGCCGCTGTTGGTAGAGCATGCGGTAGCTGACGACAAAGCGTGTCGTGTCGAGCACTTCGCTGGGCGGTTCGGCCGTGTCGTAGGTCTTGACGCCGTCGGGCGTATAGGTTACGATGGTCTGTTGGGCAAGCGCCGCTCCGGCCGATGCGCCGAGCAGCGTGAGGAGAATAAGGAACTTTTTCATCTTTGTTGCGGTTTTGGTTTCCGAAGACAAAGGTCGCACGAAATCCGGCAGGCGATGGTTAACGCCCCGTTAACGAATGTTAAATAGTCTTAACGCCGTCGGCCGTGGCTATTTTATGCGTACCTTTGTTCGGCACAAGAACCTCTTCCGGATGAACAAACGTCGCTTCGGCCGCATCTCGCTTCTGGTCTCCGCCTCGCTGGCGGTGCTCGTCGCCGTGCAGGCGTGGAGCCTTGCGGGTGTCTACCGCGACCGCCGCGAGGAGTTCTCGCGGCAGGTGATGCAGGCCATGACGCGCGCCGCCTATGACGACCTGCTGTTGGGAAACAAACCCACCGAACGCAAAAGCCTTATTACCTTCTCCTCATCGGGGAACATCGACTCGATTCAGGTGGATATGATTCAGTCGGTTTCGGTAAAGAATCTCGGCGGCGCGGGCAAGAGTATCTCCTTCACCTCGAAATCCGATACGATCCACCACAATATCAGCGTCTCGGACGGCGAAACGACCCGCTACATCCGCCAGGAGATCCGCATTCCGCCGGTCTATCTCCTGCAGCTCAACATGGCACGCTACGACTCGCTTCTCACGTGCAACCTTGCAGCGGCGGGTATCGACCTGCCCCACAAGGTGGATGTCGTACGCGGTCCTTCCGACAGCACGTCGTCGGTGAAGCCCTTTACAGCAAAGCCGCTCCCGGATTCGGAGGTGGTGGTTACAGCTCTTAATGATTCGCTGCGGATTGCGGATCCGCTCACCTTCACGACCTCGCTCACGACCGACGACGAGCTCTATTTCCGGCTGCGCATCGAGAATCCCTACCGGCAGCTTCTGGGCGAGATGGCGGGCGTGGTCATCTCGTCGCTCCTGATGCTCGGGGCCGTTGCCGGGGCGCTGCTCTACCTGCTGCGGACGCTCTTCCGCCAGAAGACGCTCGAGGAGATGCGCCGCGACCTGACCCACAACATCACCCACGAGCTGAAGACTCCCATCGCCGTGGCCAACGCCGCGAACGACGCCCTGCTCGACTTCGGGGCGGCGGACGACCCCCGGCGGCGGAGGCGCTATCTGACGGTCATCCGCCGGCAGCTGGCCGCGCTGAGCGACATGGTGCAGCGCATCCTGACGATGAGCGTCGAGGAGCGCGGTGAGTTCGCCCTCGTGCGCGAGCAGACCGACGTCGGGGCGCTGCTGCGCGAGGTGGTCGACGAGTACCGGCTCAAGAGCCGCAAGGAGGCCCGCTTCGAGCTCCGCATCGAGCCCGACCCGCTGCTCTTTCCGCTCGACCGCTTCCATATGCGCCATCTGGCGGGCAATCTGGTCGACAATGCCCTCAAGTATTCGGGCGAGCGGGTGCACATTTGCATCGGGGCGCGTCTGGCCGGGGAGCGGCTGCGGCTGACGGTCGAGGACGACGGCATCGGCATCGACCGCCGCGCGCGCGAACACATCTTCGAGAAGTTCTACCGCGTGCCGACGGGCGACCGGCAGGAGGTCCGCGGCTTCGGCCTGGGGCTCTACTACGCCCGCCTGGTGGCCCAGCGCCACGGCGGCACCATCCGCGTCGACTCCGCACCGGGGCGCGGCACCCGTTTCACCATCACCATTCCGAGCCATGACTCCCGCTCCTAAGATTCGCGTGCTGCTCGTCGAGGACGAGCAGACGCTCGCCGACATCATCGCCGACACGCTCTCCGAGAAGGATTTTACCGTCACGGTGGCCTACAACGGCGTCGAGGGGCTCCGCGCCTTCGACCGCGAGCGGCCCCAGGTGGTGGTGACCGACATCATGATGCCGGGCATGGACGGGCTGTCGCTCGTCGCTGAGCTCCGCCGCAGGGACCCTTCGGTGCCGATTCTCTTCCTGTCGGCCCGCTCGGCCGCCGAGGATGTGGTGCGGGGCTTCGAGGCGGGCGGCAACGACTACCTGCGCAAGCCCTTCGCCATGAGCGAGCTCATCGTGCGGCTGCGCGCCCTTGCGGGACGGCAAGCGGCCGCGGAGCCGGCGGCCCGTCCGGCGCCGCTTGCCGTGGGGCGCTTCCTCTTCGATGCGGGGCAGCAGCGGCTGACGCTGGGCGAGCGGGTCTTCGAACTCTCGGCCCGCGAGACGGCGCTGCTGGCGATGCTCTGCGAGCGGCGCGGCGAGGTGGTCCCCACGCAGCAGATTCTGCAGCGCATCTGGGGCGACGACTCCTTCTTCAACGCCCGCAGCCTCCACGTCTTCGTCACGCGCCTGCGCCACCGTCTGGCCTCCGACCCCGACATCCGGCTGGTCAACGCCCGCGGCGTGGGCTACAAGCTCCTCTTCTGAAACGGGCCGGATGCACCCGGACGTGCGCCGTGCCGCATGACAAACGCCCCGCCTCCCTGATAGGGAAGCGGGGCGTTCGGTGCTGCATCGTGCCGCCCGGCTCAACGGTAGAAGCGCGAAACGGGGTAGATGTTCACCGGGTAGCTGCCCCGGTTGACCAGATTGTTCTTCAGCACGGGCTCCTCGCCGCTGCAGTCGTAGACCAGGATGTTGCCGTCGGAGACAATCGCCTCGTCCAGCTCGTTCGAAACCGAGACGTAGAGCAGCTGCCGCTCGGGGTCGGCCACCACGTTGCAGGTCAGGTAGCGCGCCTCGGGGGCGTCGTCCGTGACGTGGATGTACTCCTCGACCTCCCACGTCTTGAGCGAGAGGCGGCTCACGGTGAGCGAGCCGGCGGCGAAGTAGAGGTAGTCGCCCGCGAGCGTCACGCCCGACGAGTTCATGAACTCGGCCGAGATGTCGGCGTTGAGCGGCCGCTCGAGGGTGATGCTCCACGAGTCGGTGTCGACGTAGGTGAGGTAGCTCTTCGTGCTGCCCGAGCGTCCGCAGGTGGCCACGAGCAGCTCGTGGTCGCCCGTGCGGCAGATGCCGCTGATGAACTCGCCCTTGAGCGGCAGCTCACGCGTCACCTCGTCGCTGCCCCGGGTGAACTCGAAGAGCTTGGTCTCGGACCAGAAGCCCCCTCCGGCGCAGTAGAGGTGGTCGCCGATGACGGTCATGCCGCGCGTCGAGACCACCGTCTCGATGGTGGCACCCTGGTTGCCGAAGGCATAGGAGCCCTTGACGATGTTCAGCTCGCCGGTTGTGCCGTCGAGCCGGAACAGACCCTGGCTGTCCGAGAAGAAGATGTTGTGCTCGTCCATGACGGCGATGTTCTCCAGCGGGGTCGACAGCGGGAGCATCTCCTGCTCCTCGAGCGAACCTTCGGGCCGGGGGAAGGTGAGGTCGTCGGCCGTGAAGACCTTTTCGCGGCGGAACGTCTCGGCGTCGGCCACGACCAGACATCCGTCGCCGGCTTCGTTGTTCGGCCGGTAAAGGTTGTTGCTCATGATGTAGATTTTCCCGTTGCACATGTCGAGGTCCATGGCCTCGTTGCCGAAGGCCGAACCGTTGACCGTCCGGTAGACATCCTTTTCGATGGTGCCGTCGGGCGCAAGGTAGGAAATCGAACCGTTCTCCGACATGCGGGCCCCCTGATTGAGCAGGATGACACCGTCGGGGTCGGCATACCCCTCCTGGTGGGCGGGAGGGGGAGTGCCGCCGTCGTTGTCCGTGTCGGACGTGCAGCCGTTGAGCAGGGCCGATGCGCCGAGCACCGCACCCCATAACCAGATTCGTTTCATGGTCGAAGATATGTTTTTCATGGTCGTCTATCGGTTTTCGGGGAAAAAGAACCCGGCCGGGAAGTTAGTGTAGTTCTCATATTTGGCCAGCGGTGACAGGAAGTCGCCGGCGGGGTCGAACGCCCAAATCTGGTTCTGGGTGAACAGGGCGAAGGACTTGATGGAGTTGATGAGCAGGTGGCCCGTTGCGGGGTGTACGCCCAGCCCGTTGTAGAGTTGTCCGGCATTGGGGTCCAGCCCCGACACGTCGGTCAGCAGCTCGACGGCGTCGAGTCCCGAAGCGGCGTCGAGTTTGGCGCTCTCGTCGAAGGGGAGCCGGTAGATGGTCGTTCCGTCGGCGTAGTAGACGAGGTTGTCGTGTGCGGCGAATGCCACGCCCGAGGCTCCTGCCGTGGGTTTGATGTTGATTTGACGCTGTACGATGTCCTGGGTCGAAAGGTCGAACTTGTTCATGGCCGTCTTGCCGAATCCGAACGTCATAATCCACATCCGGCCGTCGTCCGCGGCCTGGATGCCCAGCACCTCGTTGATGTCGCATTCGATGCCGGTGAGCGGGAGCCGGATGCTGTTGACGGCGTCGCTTTCGGGCGAAATCTCGTAAATCTTGCTGATGTATCCCGACAGGTAGGTGTAGACCTTGCCGTTCATCGTGACAAAGCGGCTCTTGGGTGCATCCTCCGAACCTTCGACGAAGGTTAGCGTTCCGGTTTCGCCGTCGAGCCGGTGGACGCCGGCATTGTCGCGGATGTAGATGTGGCGCTCGTCGAGTACGGCGATGTGCGTCGGCCAGTCGAGTCCGGCCAGCTCTTCGTTGGAGAAGGAGGCCGTCCGGCGCAGCGTGCGGGCATCCATGACCACAAGCATGCCGTCGTTCTCGAACTCCGCGCCGTTGGCGTTCTTGTTGCCGTTCTGCGAGATGACGTAGATTTTGCCGTCGCAGAAGGCCATGTCCTGCGCCACGTTGCCCAGCTCCGAGCCGTTGACCGTGCGGTAGGCGTCGTCGAGCACGTAGCCCTCGGGCGAGATGTAGGTCAGCGAGCCGTTCTCGGTGGTCATGTTGCCCTCGTTGAGGATGAACGTGCCGGCCGGGTCGTCGAAGGTGTTGAGGCAGCGGAGCTCAACCTCGCAGAGCGGCTGCTGCGCGGCGGAACCCGTGGCCGAGAGGCGCAGCACGGCCTTCGAGACGGCGTCGTCCGCAGCCTCGAGCGTGATGCTGCCCGCGGCGGGGTCGATGGCGATGTCCCAACCCTGGGGAAGGGCCTCGGCCGTGAGCCCGGCGAGGTGCTCGGCCTTGTAGGTGAGCGTCGTCGGCGTGCCCGGGACGACCATCACGGGCATGCCCGTCTCGACGCCCGTCGTGAATTCGAAGGTCGGCTCGGCGGCCGGCGTATCGTCGCTGCTGCACGAGGCGGTGGTGAGTGCCGCCGCAAGCAGCAGCGTGCTCCAGAGTAATCTGTTCTTCATGACAAGTGGTTTGTTATAAAATGTTTAATATGAATCGCTTGTTGGGTCCTCCTATCGTCCGATGCCCTCGCTCGGGAGCTCCTCGCCCGTGAGGTGGAGGTCGGTGACGCCCATCACCTCGGTCGAGCACTCGCCCAGCCAGCCGTTGACCTGGTTGACTCCCGTGTGGATGCGGATGAAGTCCACGCCGGGCAGATGGACCGGTGAGCCCGAGGCGTCGACCGCCCAGTCGATGTCGATGGCCGAGGCGGCGCTCTCGTTGGTGTCGTTGTCGGCATATCCGAAGGCGAAGCGGTAGAGGGCGTAGTTGGTCCCCGCGCCGCTCAGGTCGATGCCGTTCTGCGGCAGGCGCGTCCCCTCGAAGGTGAGCTCGTCGTCGGTGAGCCACTGCGGGTAGTAGGACTGCAGGTGCGCCGAGTTCATGGCGAGGTAGCCCGTCTGCTGCAGGTTGTCCTCCCAGCGGATGTACTCCTCGGTGGGGGCGCCGGGCTCCTGTGCCGGGCGGTGGTAGGTGATGCGGTAGCCGAGCTGCGTGCGGGTGTCGTTGCCCGCCTCGGCCGCCTTGTCGAGCCACGACTCGGAGGCCGTGGGGTAGGAGCTGCCGGCAATCTCGTACCACTCGTCCTCGTCGGGACGGCCGTTCGAATTGGCGTCCCAGGCCACCTGGATGACGCCCGGCTCGCTGCTGCCGTATGCGCTTTGGCCGCTGGCGTAGAAGGCGTTGCCCAGCACGCGGAAGTCGCACAGCCCGGCACGGTTCTCAATCGTGTGGTCGAAGCCGACGACGATGTAGCCGCCGAAACCGCCCAGCGAGACCATGCCCCGGCGGTTGTTGCCGATGGCTTCGAGCGCCTTGCGGTTCATGTCCTCGGGCGTGTCGCCCTCGCTGTATTCGGGCAGCTGGTTGACGAACTGCCCCGGGGCGGGGCGGAACTCCACGACGCGCGTGACGTAGGGTGTGGCCTTGCCCGTCGAGGGGGCGTCGTCACCCCCGTCCGTCGAGCAGGAGAGTGTCGCAAGGGCCAGCACAAGGGCGGCCGAAGTGCGGCAGAACCGGTTGTTCGGAAGAATCTGTTTCATGTTTTTTTATGGGATATTTGTCGTTCTATTGTCGGATGGCTGCGCCGGGCTGCATCAGTAGAAGGGCTCGGGCGAGAAGGCGATGTGGGCCGGGATGTCCCCCGTGCGGACCCGCCAGCGGAACTCCCCCTCGGGCGAGAAGCAGTAGAGGTAGCCCGGCGTCACGTAGTTGGTGGCGTCGCAGACGTAGAGCTCCTTGGTCTCGGGGTTGACCGCCACGCCGTAGGGCAGCACAATCTCGCGGTCGGTGCCGTCGGTGATGAAGTTGCGCGAGACGATGCGCTGCTCGGCCGTGTCGTAGACGGCGTAGGAGACCTCGTTGCTCTGCGAGGTGTAGCTCCACTCGGTGCTGATGATGTAGAGCCGGTCGTCGTCGATGCACATCTCGCTGGCCGCGATGCCGAGGCTGCCGATGACGCGCTCGCTGGCCGCGTCGATGACGTAGATGTCGGAGCCCGTGCCGTAGTAGTCGCCGCGCGAGCTGACGTAGATGCGGCCGTAGCGGTCGAGCTCCATGCGGTGGAGGTTGATGGCCACGTCGATGGTGTTGACCACCTCGAACGTGTCGAGGTCGATGACCGAGACCGTGCGGTCGTAGTTGGGGAAGCGGTATCCCCCCGAGTTGGCCACGTAGAGCCGTCCGCCCGTGATGACCATCTCCTCGGGCTGGTAGCCGACCGTCACCTCGCGGGTGATTTCGAGCGTGCGGGTGTCGATTTCGACCACCTTGCCCGGGCGCGCCTCGGGGTCAATCTGCACGGGCCCGGCGTAGGAGCTCACGTAGGCGCGGTCGCCCTCGAAGACGATGTAGCGGCAGTTGGGTATCGAGATGCTGCCGATGTGCTCGGCCGTGTAGACATCCATCACCTCGACCAGATTCGAGCAGTTGACCACCGCGTAGAGCCGCCGGTCGTGGATGGCCAGGTCGTTGCCCACGTCGCCCAGCTCCTTCACCACGCCGGGGTTGCGCTCCGGGTAGATGTTGCGCCGGTAGCCGCCGCTGCGGGCGTCGAAGTGGTCGATGGTGCACTTGTTGCTGCCCATGTTGCCCTCGTTGAGCAGGAAGAAGCCCTCGATGCGCTCGGGGGTGGTCGGCAGGGCGACGTAGTCCACCTCGGAGTGAATCATCGGCAGCTCCTTGCGGCAGGCCGTCGCGGCGAGCAGCAGCACGACGGCGGCGCAGGGGCGCAGCAGCGGTCCGAAGGTCTGGGAAAGGGGTTTCATGGCGGGGTCAGAAGGAGTATTGTGCGATGATTTTGAAGTTGATGCCGGGCATGGGGTAGCAGGCCACCACCTCGTACTGCTGGTTGAGCAGGTTGTTCACCTCGAGCGTGGCGTGCAGCTCGCCGCGCCCCAGCTCCCAGCTGCGCCCCAGCGAGAGGTCGCTCGTATACCAGGGCTGCTGGTAGTTGTAGACGATGTTGGCCTGCGAGGAGTAGCGCTCGCCCGTATAGATGAAGCTGTAGCTCGCCTCCCAGCGCCGCCAGTTGAGGTTGAGCGCCGCCGAGCCGCTGTGCCACGGGATGTAGGGTATCTGCCCGCCGTAGAACTCGCTCGTCGGGTCGGTGAAGTCCTGCGCCTTCTGGTAGGTGTAGTTCAGGCGCGTGGTGAGCGTGAAGTCGCGGCCGATGGCCCACCCGCTCTCGAGTGCGGCGTCGATGCCCCGGATTTCGACGTTGCCCAGGTTGACCATCGTCCAGCGGAAGAAGTTCGAGGTGGGGGTGGCTACGATTTTGTTCTCCACCTCGTTGTAGTAGAGGTCGGCCTGGATGCTCAGATGGCGCAGCCACGTGTGCTCGAACTTCCAGCCGTAGGTGAAGCCCACGTCGTACTGGGTGGTGAACTCGGGGTCGAGGTTGATGTTGCCCACGAAGGTGTAGTAGAGGTCGTTGAGCGTCGGCATGCGGAAAATGCGCTTGTAGAAGGCGCGCAGGTTGAAGTCCGCCCGGGCGAAGGGCCTCCACGAGAGGAAGACGGCCGGGGTGAGCTTCCGCTTGTCGGGGGCCGACTCGCCGCGCGTGCGGTCGTGGACGAGCGTCCCGAGCAGGCTGGCCTGCAGCTCGGCGCGGCCGAAGCGCAGCGACGTGGCCACGGAGGCCAGCAGCGTGTGGCGGCGCGGATAGGCGAAGTCGCGCAGGTCGGCGTCGAGCAGGTTGAACTGGTAGTCGGCCGAGAAGCTCGCCTCCCACCACGGGAAGAGCTTGAAGCGGTTGGCCGCCGAGAGGTAGAGCTCCTGCTGGTAGTAGCGGTTGTCGGTGTACATGATGGACTCGTCCTTGCGGGGGTCGGCCAGGTAGTGGAGGTAGTCGTAGGCGTACTTGGCGTTGACGAGCAGGCTGTACCACGGCTCGAAGTCCTTCTTGAGCGCCCCCTGGACGAAGAAGTTGGTGTCCCACTGCCGGTCCTCGTGCGAGAACTTGTTGCGCACCACCGCCCCGGGATAGCCCCGCTCCGAGGTGTAGAGGTAGGCCTTGGCGCGCCAGTAGCCCTGCTCCAGACGGCCGAAGGTGCCCCCCTCGACGCGCAGGGCGTTGATGTCGCCGTTGCGGCGCACGGCCGTCGTGTCGTAGCCCTCCTCCATGCGGTAGGTGAAGCGGTAGCGCCCCGACGAGTGGAGGTACTCGGCGCTGAGCGAGCTGCTCACCCGCTCGGTGATTCGGTGCTCCCAGAGCAGCGCGGGGTTGACCACGCCGAACGAGCCGCTCTTGAAGGTCGCCTTGACGTGGTCGTGCTCCCCCTCCTCGAAGCGGGGCGTGCGCGTCTGGAGGTAAATCGAGCCCGACGAGCCGAAATCCTTGGCCGGCTGGAAGATGGCGCTCTTCTGGCCGTTGTAGAGGGTGATGGACTCCATGTTGTCGAGCGAGAAGCGCCCCAGGTCGACCGTGCCGTTCTGGGCGTTGCCCAGCTCGATACCGTCGTAGAAGACCCCCACGTGGTTGGTGCCCATCGAGCGGATGTTGACCGTCTTCAGACCGCCCACGCCGCCGTAGTCCTTGATTTGCACCCCCGAGAAGTAGCGCAGCGCGTCGGCCACGTTGTGGGTGCCCAGCCGCTGGAGCGCCCGTCCCGAGAGCTCCTGCACGGGAATCACCTCGCGGCGCACGATGTGCCCCGTGATGACCACCTCCTCGACATGCTGCAGCGAGTCGAGGCTCTGGGCGTGTGCCGCCATGCATGCATTCAGACCCGCACAAAGGGGTATGAACAGTCTTAGAAAACCGTAAATCCTGTAAAACATTCGCTTGTCGATTCGACCGTCCTCTCCACGGGTCCGGTCAACCGGTAAAAATTCGTTGGCAGGTCTTCTGACTTTCTCCTCCTTCCGAGGCCTTCCCGACCCCGGGCGGGGTCAGTGGCATGTGATGTTCGGAAGGATTGGCGGAGGTTCACAGCAGCGGGACTGTTCGGGACTTGCACCCGATTCCCTTTTAATCCACAGGGCCTGAAGGGCCTCTTGGGGAACCAATCGGCCGTAAAGATACGCTTTTTCCCCGAATGCGGAAGCGTAGGCCGGTGTTTTTTTCGCCCCGGCAGCGCGCCGCAGGGGCCATCGTGCTGATTCGTCGGTGGTTCGGAGCGTCGACAAAAATTTTCGGACGGTGCGCTCCGCTTTGGGAGCAAAATGTTTAATTTTGTAGGGTTAAAACCCTCCCCAAACGTATTCTGGCCTATGAAACTCCTCTTTGAAATCGAATACCGCACCCAATGGGGCGAGCAGCTCGTGCTCCTCTGGGGCCGGCGGCGCATCGTCCTGCACTATGTGGAAAACGGGCTCTGGCGCGGCGTCTGCGACGCACCGCGCGGAGGCGACGGAACGACCTACCGCTATACGGTCGAGCGCGAGGGGGTCTGCATCCGCACCGAGTGGCGCTGCCACCGGCTCCGTCTGCCGCGCGGGCTCGCCTGCCGCGAGGTCCGCATCCGCGACCGCTGGCAGGAGCTTCCCGCCGGAGCCGCCTTCCTCTCGTCGGCCTTCACGCGGGCGGTGTTTGCCCGTCGGCAGGGCCGTACGGAGGGTGCCGCCGAGCCCAGACCGGTAGGAAAGGCCCCCGGCGGCGAGGTGCTGCTGCGCGTCGTGGCTCCCGACATCCGCCCCGGCGAGCAGCTGGCCATCGCCTCGGAGCGCCTCGACGGCTGGCAGCGCATGGTGCCCTTCGACGACGGGGAGTTCCCCGAGTGGAGCCTCCGCCTGACGCTGCCCGAGGGGGCGGCCTTCAAGCTGCTCGTCATCGACCGTGCGACGGGGCGCCCCGTCGTTTGGGAGGAGGGTGAAAACCGCCGCTGGAGCGGTGCGGCGGCCGACGGGGAGCTGCTCGTCGAGGCGTCGCTCACGCCCCGCCTGCCCGAGCGGCAGTGGCACGGCGCCGGGACGGCGATTCCGGTCTTCTCGCTCCGCTCGCGCGAGAGCTTCGGCGTGGGCGAGTTCGCCGACCTGAAGCTGCTCATCGACTGGGCCGCGGCGACCCGCCAGCGGGTCATCCAGCTGCTGCCGGTCAACGATACGACGATGACCCGCACGTGGGAGGACTCCTATCCCTACAACGCCAACTCAATCTATGCGCTCCACCCCCAGTTCCTCCGTCTGACGGCGGCGGGCGTGGCCGAGGACGAGGAGTACTGCCGCCTGCGCGACGAGCTCAACGCGCTGGAGGAGGTCGACTACGAGCGGGTCAACGCCGCCAAGGAGCGGCTGCTGCGTGCCACCTTCGCCCGCTGCGGTGCCCGCACGGCGGCCCGGGCCGACTACAAGGCCTTCGTCGAGGCCAACCGCCACTGGCTGCTGCCCTATGCCGCCTACCGCTGCCTGCGCGACAAGTACGGCACGACCGACTTCGCGCAGTGGGGCCCCTATGCCCGCTACGAGCGGCGCAAGGTCGAGGCCTACTGCCTGGCCCACGGCTGCGAGGTGGGCTACCACTGCTGGGTGCAGTACCACCTCCACCTCCAGCTCTCGGAGGTGAGCCGCTATGCCCACAGCCGCGGCATCGTCCTCAAGGGCGACCTGCCCATCGGCATCGGCCGCACGAGTGCCGACGCGTGGCAGTCGCCGCGCCTCTTCCACCTCGATTCGCAGGCGGGGGCGCCGCCCGACGCCTTCTCGGAGGTGGGGCAGAACTGGGGCTTCCCGACCTACGACTGGGAGCGCATGGCGCACGACGGCTACGCATGGTGGCGCGCGCGGCTGCACAAGATGGCCGAATACTTCGACGCCTATCGCATCGACCACATCCTCGGCTTCTTCCGCATCTGGGAGATTCCCGCCGAGGCGCTCCACGGGCTGCTGGGCCACTTCAATCCGGCGATGCCCTATTCGGCCGGCGAGCTGCGCGGCATGGGCTTCGACCTCTCGGAGGGGCGCTACGTCACCCCGCCGCTCGACGACGCAACGCTCGGGGCGATATTCGGCGAGCTGGCCGACGAGGTGCGGCGCGACTGCATCCGCCACGGGCGGCTCGTCTCCTCGTGCTCGACGCAGCGCCGCGCGGCGGCCCGCTATCCGGGCGAGGAGGAGCACGACCGCCGGATGCGCGGGGGGCTGATGACGCTGTTCGACGACGTGCTCTTCGTCGAGGACCCCTACCGCAAGGGGTACTACCATCCCCGCATCGCGGCCCGCGGGACCCGCTCGTTCGCGCTGCTGCCCGGCTGGCAGCAGGAGGCCTTCATGCGGCTGCACGACGACTTCTTCTACCGGCGCCACGACCGCTTCTGGCAGGAGTCGGCCCTGCGCAAGCTGCCGGTGCTGCTCACGGCCACCGACATGCTCGCCTGCGGCGAGGACCTGGGGATGATTCCCGACTGCGTGCCTGCGACGATGCGGATGCTGCAGATTCTCTCGCTCGAAATCCAGCGCATGCCCAAGCGTGCGGGCGAGCGCTTCGCCGCGACGGCCGACTATCCCTATCTGAGCGTCTGCTCGACCTCGACCCACGACATGACGCCGCTGCGCGCCTGGTGGCGTGAGGAGCGCGCCACTACGCAGCACTTCTACAACGAGGTGCTCCGCTGTCCGGGCGAGGCTCCCGCCGAGTGCGAGCCGTGGCTCTGCCGGCGCATTGTCGAAATGCACCTCACCTCGCCCGCCATGTTCGCCATCCTGCCGCTGCAGGACTGGCTGGCGATGGACGAGGGGCTGCGGGCGCCCGACCCCGAAAAGGAGCGCATCAACGTTCCGGCCATTCCCCGCTACTACTGGCGCTACCGCATGCACCTGACGCTCGAGCAGCTGCTCGCGGCCGAGGACTTCAATACGACGCTCTGCGACATGATAGCCGTCAGCGGCCGCGGTTGAGGACGGTTGAGGATGGTTGACGGCCGCCGGCGGACGTTCCCGCGCCGGACCGCAAAGCCGGAACACAAAATGCAGCGCCGGGGTCCCGAACAGGAGCTCCGGCGCTGCATCTTCACTTCGGACGTCCTACTTCCGGGCGGGAACGTATTTGCGCACGATGCGCATGAACTCGTCGCCCGTTATGCTCTCGCGTTCCATCAGGTACTCGGCCGCTTCGTTCATGATGTCAAGATGTTCCGAGATGATGCCGCGGGCCTTCTCGTGTGCCTTGCGGATGATGCGCAGCACCTCGCTGTCGACCTCGGCGGCCGTGGAGGCCGAGCAGGAGGCCGTCGCTTCGCCTCCCAGGTAGGCGTCGTTCACCTGTTCGAGTCCCATCATGTCGTATTTTTCACTCATTCCGAACCGGGTGACCATTGCGCGCGCCAGCCGTGTCGCCTGTTCGATGTCGTTCGAGGCTCCGGTCGTCACCGTGCCGCAGAGCAGCTCTTCGGCCGACCTTCCACCCGTGAGCGTCGCAATCCGGTTGAAGAGGCTGTCGCGGCTTTGGAGCAGCTGCTCCTCGTCCTCTACCTGCATGGTGTAGCCCAGTGCGCCCGATGTACGGGGAATGATGGTGATTTTGTGGACCGGCGCCGAGTCGCTCTGCAGCGCTGCCACCAGCGCGTGCCCCGTTTCGTGGAAGGCCACCAGCCGCTTCTCCTGCGGCGAGAGCATCCTGTTCTTCCTCTGGGCGCCGGCAATCACCGTCTCGACGCTCTCCTCCAGGTCTTCGGTCGTCACCCGTTTGCGTCCCTGTCGGACGGCCCGCAGCGCCGCCTCGTTGACGATGTTGGCCAGCTCGGCGCCCGACGAGCCTGCCGTGGCGCGTGCCACGAGGTCCAGGTCGACGGTCTCGTGCCGTACCTTGCGCAGATGCACCTCGAGAATGGCTTTGCGTCCCTCGAGGTCGGGCAGCTCCATCTGGATGCGGCGGTCGAACCGTCCCGGGCGCAGCAGTGCCTTGTCGAGGCTCTCGGGCCGGTTGGTGGCGGCCAGAATCACCACCCCCTTGCGCCCGTCGAAGCCGTCCATCTCGGTCAGCAGCTGGTTGAGGGTCTGCTCCCGCTCGTCGTTGCCTCCGAAGGCCGAGTCGCGGCGCTTGCCGATGGCGTCGATTTCGTCGATGAAGATGATGCAGGGGGCCTTTTCACCCGCCTGTTTGAAGAGGTCGCGGACCTTGGCCGCTCCCATGCCGACGAACATCTGGACAAACTCCGAGCCCGAGATGGCAAAGAACGGCACCTTGGCCTGTCCGGCTACGGCGCGGGCTATCAGCGTCTTGCCCGTTCCCGGAGGACCAACGAGCAGCGCACCCTTGGGCAGCGTGGCGCCTATTTCCGCATATTTCGAGGGGTCGTGCAGAAAATCGACGATTTCCTGCAGCGCATCCTTCGCCTCGTCCTGTCCGGCCACATCGGCAAAGGTGGTTTTGACGTCGGTATCGGCGTAGATTTTGGCACCGCTGCTGCCCAGCGAGAGGAAGTTGCCGCCATCCTTGAGCCGTGCCTGGATGCTCCGGCCCGCCTGACGCCATATCAGATAGAAGCAGAGACCCGGCAGGACCCACATCAGCACGAAGTTGAGAATGGGTGAGTTCTCGTGGGGAATGATGCGGTTGAAGGTTATCTTCCCGTTGGGATTGGGGCTCGGCGCCTTCAGAAGACGCTCGACCATCCCGGGGTCTCCGATTTCCCCCGTACGGTAGGTGCGGGTCTTCCGGTCGGAGCCTTCGGCCGTGAAGTAAATCTGTCCGTTCTTGATTATCACCTCCTTCACCAGACCGCTGTCCACCTTGCCGATGAATGTCCCGTAGTCGGTGTCGGCGAGTTGGGCCCCCGAGAATCGGGGAAATACCAGTCCGTTGAGCAGCAGGACGATGAGCAGGCCCCAGAGCAATCCCATGAAGGGGTTGCCCTTGGACGGTGTCGGGGCTTGGCGGTTCTGTTCGTTCGTTTGTTCCATGATGTTTTTGAGTGTGTAAAAATCGTTATTTCGCGGCGTTCCGCACTCTTCGTTCGGGAGTAGAAATTGTGCGTTTGTTCGTCGAATCCGGCCCCGGTGCTGCAATACCCGTAAATCGGGTATGCGCGGCCGTAATCGGGATAGGTGTCCGAAGCCGGTTCCACCCTAATTTTGCAGCGTGAACGGGTGTGCCGCCGCCGAGGCGGGTGCCGGGGTGCCGCGCATGGCGGGACAAGGTGCCGCCGCAAGCGAAACCGAGCCGCCGGAAACGAAACCGAGTTGCCGAAAAGAGGCGCGGGGTGCTGCCGGAAACGGAACCGAGTTGCCGAAAGGGGGCGCCGGGCTGCCGCAAACGGAACCGGGCTGCCGGAAACGGGGCAGGCCCGTCAGAAAAGGGGCGGCCTGTCGCCGGAAGTGTGCCCGGGCGGTGAATTTCCGGCCCCGGGCGTGCGACCGAACCGTTCATTTGAACTATCTTTGTATCATGGGCATGGCTTCCGAAGCCATGCCCCGCAGACTGAAATCATGAAGAACCTCCAGACCCGGATTCTGACACTGCTCCTTGCCGCGGGATGCAGCCTCGCGGCTCAGGCCCGCGTAACGGACCCTGCACTGACGGACCCTGCACTGCCGGACGTCGCGTCCAGCCAGGACTCGCTCCGACCGGCACGGAGCTACGCAATCGGCGAGGTCGTGGTGACCGGCGCCCGCACGGTGACCGACCCGCGCCACCTCTCGCAGAGCGTCTCCGTCATCGGCCGGCCGCAGATTGAACGCGCACAGCAGCCCTCGCTGCTCCCCGTGCTGAGCGAGCAGGTGCCGGGGCTCTTCGTCACCTCGCGCGGAGTGATGGGCTACGGCGTCTCGAACGGCGCGGCGGGCAACATCTCGCTGCGCGGACTGAGCGGCAGCTCAGGGCGGATGATGGTCCTCATCGACGGCCATCCGCAGTATGCCGGCATCTTCGGTCACCCCGTCTCCGACGCCTGCCAGTCGTTTCTGGCCGAGCGGGTCGAGGTGCTGCGCGGACCGGCATCGGTGCTCTACGGCTCGAACGCCATGGGCGGCGTGGTCAACATCGTCACCCGCCATCTGGCCGGGGACGGCGTGGAGACCCGCCTCAGGGCGGGCTACGGCTCGTGGAACACGCTGGAGAGCGAGCTGACGAACCTCATCCACAAGGGGCGCTTCTCGAGCACGCTCTCCGGTTCGTACAACCGTACGGACGGCCACCGCGCCGACATGGGCTTCGAGCAGTACGGCGGCAATGTGCGGCTGGGCTACGAGGCAAGCGAGCACTGGAATCTGCGCGGCGACGTGAACGTGACCCACTTCAACGCCTCCTATCCCGGACCGGTCGGCGCCCGGCTGCTCGACGGCGACCAGCGCATCACGCGGGGTGCCGCCTCGCTGGCCGTCGAGAACCGCTATGCGAAGAGCTCCGGCGGGCTGAGCCTCTTCTACAACTGGGGCGACCACCGAATAAACGACGGCTACACCCCGTCGGAGGGCGAGCTGCCGCCCGACGACCGCTTCCTTTCGTACGACGACATGATGGGGGCGTCGCTCTACCAGAGCCTGCAGCTCTTCCGCGGCAGCCGCATCACGCTGGGTGCCGACTGGTTCCGCTACGGAGGCCGCGCCTGGAACGAGTATGTGAGCGGCGAGCAGGCGGGGAGCACCTCTCCTCTGGTGGACATGCACGAGGATGAGGTGGCCGGATATGTCGACGTGCGGCAGGATGTCGGGTCGTGGCTTACGCTCAACGCCGGGCTGCGGGTCGACCACCACTCGCGCGCGGGGACCGAGTGGGTGCCTCAGGCGGGTGCCGCCTTCCACCTCGGCGCGGGCATCGAGCTGAAGCTCTCGGCCTCGAAGGGGTTTCGCTATCCGACGCTGCGCGAGATGCACATGTTCCCGCCCCAGAATCCCGACCTGCGTCCCGAGTCGATGTGGAACTACGAGGCGGCCTTCAGCCAGCGGCTGCTCGACGGGCGGCTGAGCTACGGCGTGAACCTCTTCTACATCGACGGCAGGAACCTCATCCTGACCCTTCCCAACCCCAACGGCAGCGGCATGCTCAACCAAAACTCGGGGCGGATTGAAAATGCGGGCGTCGAGCTGCAGGCCGCCTGGCGCATCGACCGCAGTTGGTCGCTCGACGGCAACTACAGCTTCCTGCACATGGAGCAGCCCCTTCCGGCCGCTCCCGAACACAAACTCTACGTGGGGGCCGCCTTCGTGAGGGGGCGCTGGAGCGTGACGACGGGCATACAGTACATCGCCGGGCTCTATACGCAGACCGACCCCGTGCAGACCGAGGAGTTCGTGCTGTGGAACCTCCGGGCCTCGTTCCGCGCCACGCGCTGGCTCTCGCTCTGGGCCCGCGGCGAGAACCTGCTGGCGCAGTCCTACCAAATCATCGCCGGTTATCCCATGCCCCGGGCCACGGCGATGGGCGGCATCGAACTCAAATTCTGAAACAAGACAAATACCTTCAAATACCCGAAACGATGAAAAAGAACATTCTGGTGGTCCTGCTGGCGACGCTGCTCGCCGCGACCGGCTGCGCCAATGCGCAGAAACAACGCAAGGCTTCGGCCGCTTCGGAACCCGAGGCGGCTGCGGCAACGCTCCCGAAGGTCTATTTCTTCAAGGAGATTTCGTCCGACAATCTGGTCAAAATCTACGAGGCGCTCGGCCGTGAGGCCAAGGGCAAGGTAGCCGTCAAACTCTCGACCGGCGAACCGGGCGGCCACAACTTCCTGCAGCCGTCGCTCATCAAGGCGCTGGTGCAGAAGGTCAACGGTACGATTGTCGAGTGCAACACGGCCTACGGCGGCGGCCGGGCCGATACGGAGAGCCATCTGAAGGCGGCGGCCGACCACGGATTCACGGCCATCGCACCGGTCGTCATCATGGATGTCGAGGGTGAAGTGGAACTTCCGGTCGAGGGTGGCAAGCACCTGAAATTCGACATCGTAGGCAAGGACTTCCTCAACTACGACTTCACCATCATCCTCTCGCACTTCAAGGGCCACGCCATGGGCGGCTTCGGCGGCGCCATCAAGAACATGTCGATTGGCATCGCCTCGTCGAACGGCAAGGCGTGGATTCACTCGGCCGGCAAGACGCGCGTTCCGGCCGAGGCGTGGAAGAACCTGCCCGAGCAGGACGACTTCCTGGAGTCGATGGCCGAGGCGGCCAAGGCCGTGGCGGACCATTGCGGCGACCGGATTCTCTACATCAGCGTGGCCAACAACCTCTCGGTGGACTGCGACTGTGACGCCTCGCCCGAGGAGCCGCGCATGGGTGACATCGGCATCCTCGCCTCGCTCGACCCCGTGGCGCTCGACCGTGCCTGCACCGATTTGGTGCGCTCGTCGGAGGACCCCGGCAAGGTGCACCTCATCGAGCGCATTGACTCGCGCCACGGCATGCATACGCTCGACCACGCCGAGGCGCTCGGCATGGGCAGCCAGAAGTACGAACTGGTGACGCTCGACTGACGACCGCTGGATTGTCTCAACCGAGGCCCGCTTCCGACCCTCCAGAGGGGGTACGGAGGCGGGCCCTCTTTTTGGAGGCGGGAGACCCGGGGCCCCGTGTAGCGGAGCGGCCGGGGACATTTTGAAGCGGCGGGCCGGCCGGGCCCCTTTGCGGGAAGCGCAGGGTGGGGCGGAACGAGGCTATCCGGGCGGGGAGAAAAGGGGCGGCGGTGCCGGTAATGGCCTCTTCGGAGGCCGCTTGCGGACCCCGGGTGCGGCAAATCCGTAATCGGGGTAAGCATACCATGAATCCGTATACCGTGTCGGCAGTCGCCGTGCGCTATCTTTGTATCGGGAAATAGAGAACAAACCTGAAAAACACACTACGATGCACCGATTCCGCCTGCTTCCGCTTATGCTCCTGGCATTCCTCTCGGCCGAGGCCTGCAACCCCTCTGACGAGGAGCCCTATCGACCCGGAATATCCGTACAACCCGAGGAACCTGGGGAGCCGGGCGGTGACGGAGAGAACAATCCGGACAAAGACCCGGACGAGGATACGATGAACAGCAATACGATTACCTTGACAGCCGGCGGCCGCTCGTTTACGGCCACGCTGGTCGAAAACCAGGCGACGGAGGCTTTGAAGGCCCGCCTCGCACAGGGACCCGTCGACATCCGCATGGAGGATTACGGCGACATGGAGAAGGTGGGCAGCTTCGGCTTTTCGCTGCCCCGCAACGACGCTTCGACCACCACGTCGCCCGGTGATATGGTGCTCTATCAGGGCAACTCGCTGGTGATTTTCTACGGCTCGAACTCGTGGAGCTACACCCGTCTGGGGCGTCTCGACGACGCCTCGACCCGCGAGCGCGTGCTCGAACTGTTCGGCGGAGAGGGCGCCGTGACGGTGACCCTTTCGCTCGGCACGGAGCGTTGAGGCCGGGGCCCGTGTGGCTGCGGGCGGCGTCGAACGACCTGCGTCGAACGGCCGGCGCGGCAGAACGGGGCCGCCCGAAGCGTGGAGCCCGGGTGACGAACCGGGGCGATGAACCGGTCGTACGGGGCCGCATGGGCGGCTATCGGATGAGGAGCGGGGCGCTCCGACATGGAAAAGTGCTTTCCTGGTTGGTTGGGGAGCCCCTTTTTCGTATCTTTGTCTCCAACCTCTAAATCCCGATACCGTGAAATCTCTCTTCAAACTCTGCCTCTGCATGTTCGCGGGGCTGGCCTGCAGCTGCGGCACCGCGGAGGACGGCGATGCGTTCGTCCGCGTCGAGAACGGCCGCTTCGTGCTCGACGGCAAACCCTGCTACTTCCTGGGTACCAACTTCTGGTACGGCCCCATCCTCGGCTCGAAGGGCCCCGGCGGCGACCGCGAACGCCTGGCGCGGGAGCTCGATACGCTGGCCGCCTGCGGCGTGACGAACCTGCGCGTGCTGGTGGGGGCCGACGGCGGCGGGGGAGTCCCCTCCAAAATCGAACCGACGCTCCAGTACGTCCCCGGCAAGTACAACGACGAGCTGCTCGACGGTCTGGACTACTTCCTCGCCGAGCTGGGACGGCGCGGCATGAAGGCCGTGCTCTACCTGACCAATTCGTGGGAGTGGTCGGGCGGCTATTCGCAATACCTGGCCTGGACAGGTGCCGGCAAGCCGGCCATCCCGGCCGTCGACGGCTATGAGGCCTACGTCGAGTATGTCTCGCACTTCATCCCCAGCCGCGAGGCCCGCGCGCTGCTCGAGGAGCACGTGCGCTTCATCGTCGGCCGCACGAACCGCTATACGGGGCTCCGGTATGCCGACGACCCGGCCATCTTCTCGTGGCAGATTTGCAACGAGCCGCGCCCCTTCGGCGAGCAGAACAAGGAGGCCTTCGCCGAGTGGATTGCCCGGACGGCGCGGCTGATTCGCTCGCTCGACGCCAACCACATGATTTCGACCGGTTCGGAGGGCTTCTATGGCTGCGAGGCCGACATGGAGCTGGTGGAGCGCATCCACGCCGTGCCCGAAATCTCCTACGTGAACCTCCATATCTGGCCCTATAACTGGAACTGGACGCCGCGCAACGACCCCGCTTCGGGGCTTCGGAACTCGATGGAGGAGACCCGCCGCTACATCGACCGCCATCTGGAGGTTGCCGCGCGGCTGGGCAAACCGGCCGTCATCGAGGAGTTCGGCTACCCGCGCGACAGCGTGCGCTACGAGCGGGGCAGCGCCACCTCGCTGCGCGACGCCTACTACGCCTGCATCTGCGACCGGCTGCTTGCCTCGAAGCGCGAAGGAGGGCTGCTCGCCGGGGCCAACTTCTGGGCGTGGGGCGGTGAGGCGCATCCGGCCCACACGCTCTGGCAGGCGGGCGACGTCTACTGCGGCGACCCGGCACAGGAGCCCCAGGGGCTCTACTCGGTCTTCGACGACGACACGACCGTCGACCTCATCCGCCGCACGGCCCGCGAGCTGAGGTAGCCTTCCGGAGGCGGTGCCGGTAGCGGCCGGTACGCATGGCGGCCCGACATCCCGGACGTCCCATGCAGCTCCGGGTGCTCCCGACCCCCGGACGCTCCCGAGCAGCCCCGACACCCCGGACACCCCGTGCGGCAAAAAGCGGGCGACGCGACCAACAATGAATCTTTTCTGTTGCGTCGTTTCATCGAAAATGTTATCTTTGTATGCAACGGACTCCCGCCCGGCTCTTCGATTGCGTCGGGGAACCGGGCCGGCCCTTGCTGGCCGGAGCTCCTTCCCGGCGGGAATCCCTGCAACATGCACGGCCATGCCCAGAATCATCAGAATCCCGATATTGGCAGCCCTGACCCTGACGGCTGCACTCCTCTTCCTGACCTCGGCCGCCCGCCCCGCTTCGGAGCCGGCCGACGTGCGGATTTCGGCCATGCTGGACTCCGCACGGCATTGCGAAAGCTCCGGAAAGGAGGAGGTCGCCATGGCGTGGTACGCCCGCGCCGAACGTCTTGCCCCGGAGGCCGAATCCGATACGCTCAAGGGGCGCCTGTATGCTGCCGTCGCCCGGCTCTACGACCGGGTGCTGCTGGATGCCAGCTGCGCCGGACCCTACTACGAACGCGCTGCGAATCGTTTCTGCACGGCGGCGATACGGCGGGATTCGTAAGGGCGCGGCTCGAAAGCATCGGCAGTCTGATTATCGGGAACCGTCCCGACGAGGCTGCCTGCCGGTTGCGGGAGCTGACGCGGAGCCTTTGCGGAAATTCGCGCTTCGACTCCTCCGTCGCACTCATGGAGGCGCGGCTCGCCCTCCGTTCCGGCGCGAAGGAGCGTGCCGGGAGCCTTCTGAAGAGAGCCCTGGCTGCGGGCGGCGGCGCCGCGACCGACTGGCTCGGCGTCGGCGAGATACGGCTTGCTCTGGGAGATACGGAGGGGGCGGCCGCGGCCCTCGACTCCGTGGCCGCGTACCGGAGCAACCTGCTCGGAAGTCCGGCCTGCCTCAGGCTCCGCTCCGAGGTGCTCTCCCGTCAGGGCCGGGATTTGGCAGCGCTCGAGGTCTTCAAGCAATACCGCTCCATCAAGGACTCGCTCGAGATGCGGGCGCGCTGGAGCAACGCCAAGTACATCAACGAACGGCATCAGCACGAACTCGCACTCGAAAAGTACCGGGGAACCCTGATGTTTGTCTTCGCTGGCATCGTCCTGCTGGTGGTCGTGATTGTCGGCATCGCGATTGTGCTGAAGAGGACCAAGGACGAGCAAATCCTGCTGAACCGGACCGAGGAGAGAGCTCGGTTGAAAGTCAAGGAGATACGTGCCGAGATTGCCATCCTCAAGGCGGTGTCGGGGCGGAATCCCGGCGAGTCGCCCGAGTTGCGGAGTCTCATCGACGGGCGGCTCCGGCTTCTCGAGGAGTGCATGGCCAGCGTCCTCTCCTCGAAGGAGGACGGGGGCAGCCGCATCGACGAAATCCTCGACTCAATCAAGGAGGACCGGGAGTCGCTGAGGCTGACCTTCTGCATCATCCGGCCCCGGTTCATCGAGCGCCTCGAGGAGCGGGGGCTCACGCGCGAACAAATCAACATCTGCTGTCTCTACGCCATCGGCATGAGCGGCAAGGAGATTATCGCCTACACCTCCAAGAAGCGCACCTACAACCTCAGCAGCGAGATTCGCGCAAAGCTCGGGCTCAACATGCACGATACCAACCTCGGGAAGTACCTCCGGGAGTTGCTCTGCCTCTGCTGCGCCGTTGTGCTGTTTGCCGTCGCCGGCTGTTCCGGCCCCGCTCCGGCACGCATGGAGGGGCGTCTCGACCGAATTTCGGCGCTCATGCGCTCCGATGCCGATAGCGCATTTTGCCTGCTGCGTGCGATTCCCCGGGACAGCCTCTGCACGCGGGAGCTCCGGGCCCGTTTTGCGGTGCTGATGTCGATGGCCTACGACCGGAACTACATTGACGTGCCCAACGACTCGCTGATTCGCACGGCTGTCGATTACTACCGGCACCACGGAACCCCCGACGACAAGGTCCGCACGCTTTATTATCTGGGAAATACCTATCTGTGCGCCTACGATTACGAGTCGGCCATCCGAACCTTCCTCCAGGCGGAGAAGTATGCCGACCGGGTGACCGATTTGCCGATTCTGGCCCTGCTCTACAACACCTCGGCCTATATCTATGTCAAAATCAAGGACCCCAAGGCCGTGGACTACTATCGCAAGTCGGCCGACGTGTTCTATCAGGCGCGCGATACGAACCGGGCAATCCGCTCGCTGCTCTACCGGACCATCGTCTGTCAGGAAATCGGCGCCGACAGCATCGGGGAGGTGACCTGGCAGGAGATTGAACGGAACAGGAGGTATGCCGACAAGGAGTTCCTGCATCAATACTACGGCATCAAGATTGACCGCGGCATCGAGCGGAACGACCGCGAGGCTGTGGCCTCGGCCCTCGACGAGTACCTGACCCGCTATGCCGACGCCCGGAAGATAGAGTGGGGCAATGTCGGCGATGCGCAGATGTTCCTGGGCCGGTTTGCCGAGGCGCTCTCCTCCTGGCACCGGTTTAGCGAGCAGTTTTCGGCCAGGCGGCTGGACTGCGAGTATACCTTTTACTATCTCAAGACGGCCGCTTTGTACGATTCGCTTGGCTGCTACGACAAGGCCCTTGCCGAGTATCGGAAGTATGACCGGCTGACCGATTCGCTGACGCGCAACGACCTGGCCAGCGACACGAAGTACCTCGAGGAGCGGAACATGCATGAACTGGCGTTGAAAAAGACCCGCAACCGGACCATGCTCTTCTCCATGCTCGGGGTCGCCCTCGTCATTCTGGCCTCCGCAATGATTTACGCCTATCGGGTCCGCCGGAGAATCAATCGGCGTCTGAGGACGGAAATCGAGCGGGACAAGGCGGAGCTGGAGAGCATGCAGGAGCAGCTCGACCGGCTCAGACAGCTGTCGGCCGAGGAGAACCGCCAGAAGATGGAAATCATCTGTGAACGGCTCGAGACGCTCAACAGCTTTATCGCCAAGAGTTTCGTGCTCGGCAAGAGTGCCGGACGGGAAATCGTGAGCGAGATGGAGAATCTTGCCAAGGACCGTGACGCCTTTGTCGAATCCCTCTACGAAACCTTTACGCTGACCCATCCCGAATTCCTCGCCTTCCTCAGCCGGAAGGGGCTGTCGCGCGAGGAGACGTTCATCTGCTGCCTCTATGCAATCGGCCTCCAGGGCAAGGACATCATGGCCTACCTCGGACGCCGGCGCCACTATCTTGACAGCAGCGGAATCAGGGCCAAACTCGGACTGACGGAGCATGACGTCAACCTCGGCAGATACCTTCGGAGCCGCTGTTAAACTTGCTGGGGTAACGTGCACGATATTTTTTTAACGGGCGTTGATTTACAACGTGTTGCATCTTGAAATGTTAAACTTTCCATTTTGAGGTAAAACCTTCCGCGGGTAATTTTGTATTCGTATAAGAGTCAACTATTATCAAACTTAACCCCCAATGACCTTATGAAAAAATTACTCTCTTTCCCCATGCTTCTCGGACTGATTTTATCCGTGGGAAGTTGCAGCAGCAGTGATGACGATGTCCTCGACCAGGGACCGGTTCTGACCCTTGCACAGAGCGAAGTGCAGGTTTCCGCCGAAGGCGGCAGCTGTACGGTCGCGTACAAACTGGAGAATCCCGTCGAAGGAGCCTCCCTAACGGTCAGCCCCGAAACTCAGGAGTGGGTCTCGGACTTCACGGTGGACGAAGCCGCGTCGACCATTGCCTTCGAGGTGGCGGCCAATACGGCCAACGAGGAGCGAAGCGTCAAGGTCTCCGTCTCGTATCCCCGTCTCTCCGAGGAGGTCTCGTTCACCATCGTGCAGGCCGGAGTGGAGCCAGCACCTTTTGAAATCACAATCAAAGATGTGACGACCTCTTCGCTCACCGTAGATGTCACGCCGCGGGACAAGGAGATGACCTATGTCGTCTTCTGGAATACCCAGGAGTATATCGACAAGCTGTCGCTCGATACGGACGAGGCGCTTCATGAGGACGACCTGAAATACATCGAGTCGACGGGCTACTCCATCGCCGACTTCTGCAGCACGGGCGACCTGAAGGACAAGGTCCTGTCGGTCTATCCCGATACCGAGTATGTCGTCTATGCCTATGGAATCGACGTGGAGAGCGGCGAGATGCTTACCCGCATCGTCTACGCCCGTGCCACGACCCCGGCAATCGACAAGGTCGACGCCCGCTTCAAGATTGAGGCCGAAATCTACTCCACGATTGCCGACGTGACCGTCACCCCCGAAAACTACGACGGCTACTACTTCTTCGAGGCTTACGAAACCGCATCCATCGACCCGAGCCTCTCGCTGTTTGAAATCTGCTCGAACAGCTTCAACAATCTGGTCATGTCGTACGAAATGTTCGGCTACGCGAAGGAGGACATTTTTGCCTCCTGCAACAAGGGCCAGGGCTTCCGCCGGATTGAACTTCAGGCCGAAACGAAGTATACGGTCGTGGCATACGCCGTCTCCGAGGATTTGCTCGTATGCTCCGACCCCTCGGTGCTCGAAATCGAGACGAGCGCTGCCGTGACCTCGAAGAACATCCTCGAAATCACCATCTCCAACCTCAAGGCGCGCAGTGCCGACGTCAAGATTACCACGACCAACGAAGACCCCTGTGTCTACGTCCTGCTTGATGCGGAGGATTTGGACGAGGCCGGCGAGTCGAACCAGGAGGTGCTCGATTACATTACCTCCAACTACTATCTGGGTTACTATTCCATCGGAGACGAGGAGTACTCCCTCTCGAAGCTCAGCCCCAACAGCAAATATGCGGTATGTGCATTCGGTTACCTCTCGGGAACGGTGACGACCGACCTCTTCCGTGCCGACTTCACCACCCCCGAAGCAACCGTCGGCAGCGTCTCCATCGAGATTCCCTGCGACGAATACTACGATATCGGAGCCATCTATGAAATCGACCCGTCGGCAGTTTCGGGCTGGGACAGCTTCTACGACGTATACCTCCCCCTGCAGCCGATTCTGACTCCCGAAGGCGCCACGGCGGACCTCTATTATGCCGTCTACGACTATGAGTCCTATTTCGATACGACGTCCGATGCGGATTTGCAGGCCGAGGTTTATTACAACGCATGCTACCAGGAGCCGCGCAATCCGGAGGGTTCCCTCTACACGCTCTACTACGACGATACGGTGATTGCTCTCGGATTCGGCATCGACGAAGAGGGCAACTGGGGTCCTCTCTTCAAGAGCAAGCCCTTCACGATTACCACCAGCGGCGTATCCGATGCACAGCAGTTCATCGACAAGTATGTGAATCTGTACAATCCCCAGTCGGCTCCGGCCACGCGGGCACCGCTGCTCACCAAGGCCAGCCGCGGCGAACGTTCCGACCTCGGCATGACTCCGGGGGTTACCCGGCGCGCAACGCCTGCGGCCCCGAAGCAGGTGACCTACCAGGGTGGCGAGCTGAAGGTTTTCCGCCCCAAATGCGAGGGGATGCCCGATTTCACGGGAACGGTGCCTGAATTCTCGCGTCGCTCACTTCGGGATTAAGGGGTAGAATACGAGTCAACAAGTGATTGCGAGAAAGAGAGCGACCCGACCGTCTTCGGACGGGGGTCGCTCTCCCTTTTCATGCGGCAGGCCGGGCCTCGCAGCCGGGCACCCCCTCCCCGCCCGGCGGACGGCGGCAGCCTTTGCTATTGTTGGATGAAGTTGCGGAGGCGGTTGGCCGGGTTGAGCGGCCTCTGGTCCGTCAGTTCGAGCGACCGGACCATGTGGAGCGTCCCCTGCTTGTACCTCTGAAAATGCGCCGAGGCGATGTGCTTCTCATAGGCTGCGCGGCTCGCATAGGTTTCGAGGATGGTGATTCGGCACGGGTTCTCCCGTTCGGAGACGGCATACATCGTCAGCACGCCCGGCTCGGTGCGCAGCGATACTTCGCCCACTTCGGCGGCGAAGCGCATATATTCGTCGAGATACTCCGGCCGGACCTCAATCTTCGAGAGGCGCACGATGCCGTCCCCGGCCATCGGCTCCTTGGCGCACATCGACGGTTCGCTGTCGAGCCGCAGGCAGCGGCCGAGCACCTCGCCCGTCGAGAGGTAGGAGTAGGTCGGGAACTCGAACAGCACGGGCTTCAGCCGCGTGTAGTCGAGTCGTCCGCGTTCGTCCAACACCTCCGGCAAGGCGTAGGTCGCCGCAATCGAGCAGATGAAGTTGTCGAAGCCCTCCGTCTCGTAAATATCCACGACGTCGCACGCCATCGTCAGCGGCGAGAGGTCAATCACCGGCGCGCCGTTCGCGCCCCGATGCCAGGCGAAGGCCTGCGACTTGTCCTCGCGGGCACCGCTTACGCTTCCCACATAGTCGGCTTCGGGGAGCATCTCATGGCTGACGAGGTTGACCGAGAGCTTGCGCGAGGCGCGGATTCCCCGGTTGGTGTAGTGGCTCTGGCTCATGCTGACCAGAATCCGGTCGTGGCCGATAACCCCGACATGTGCCACGACGAGCCAGTTGACGCGGCCGTCGACCTCGGCCCCGACGACCGTCAGCGGCATGGGGTAGAGTGCCAGGGTGTTTCCTATGAGTTTCTTTTCCATGGTGGTTGTATTTGAAGGATTCGACGATTGAGTCTGCGCCTTGCCGTCGCCCGAGAGCATCAGGCCCAGCATCAGGCACGCGAAAGTGAAGATGCGCTTTGTCATGGTTGGACTGTTCCAGAGTTTTACATCGCAAAGGTAGCGGTTCGCCCGCCTGTGCAGGTACCGTAACCCCGGAAGTTCATACCCGTTTTACCGAATCGTCCGCCGACCGATTGGGAGATATGCCCGGGAATTGTTAATTTTGTGGGGACAACCCCTCAAGCCTTTTCCCCGATGAGCAAAATCCTGAAGGTTCGAAGCGTCAATGACTACGGCAGCTACCTCGGATGTCCGGCACGGCATCCGCTGGTCTGTGTCATCGACTATGCCGAGGTGTCGCCCATCCGCCACAGTCTGAACAACTACGGCGTCTACGCACTTTTCCTGCGCGACGACGTCGGCGTGGAGCTCGACTACGGCTGCGGCCGCTACGACTACAACCAGGGGACGCTGCTCTGCGTGGCCCCGGGGCAGGTGGGCGGCAAGGAGGACAACGGCGAGCGGGTATCGATTACGGGGTGGGCGCTTCTGTTCCATCCCGACCTGCTGCGCGGCACGCCGCTCGAAAAACGAATCCGCGACTACTCCTTTTTCGACTATCGCGTCAACGAGGCGCTGCACATGAGCGACCGGGAGCACGACATCCTGGTTTCGCTGATGCGCCGCATGCGCGAAGAGCTCGACAACGAGCGCGACGCACAGCAGGATGCCATTCTGGTCGGCTACATCGGATTGGTGCTCAACTTCTGCCAGCGCTTCTACAACCGCCAGTTCCAGAGCCGCGAGACGGAGAACTCCGACATTCTGGTCCGCTTCAACCGGCTGCTCGCCGACTATTACGAGCAGCAGCTCCAGCTGAAGCTCGGACTGCCCACCGTGCAGTACTGCGCCGACCGGCTCTGCTTGTCGCCCAACTACTTCGGCGACGTCGTCAAGAGAACGACGGGCGACACGGCCAGCAACCACATCCGCCGGTTCGTGATTCGGCTTGCCAAGAACGGACTTTCGGCCGGCGAGAGCGTCGCGCAGGTAGCCGACCGCCTCGGGTTCGAGTATCCGCAGCACTTCAGCCGCATGTTCCGGCGACAGGAGGGCATTACTCCGTCGGAGTACAGCCGCAAGCGGCGCTCCTGACAAACAGCTGTTCGGCATTCCGCCCCAGAATCCGGTCGGCATACCCGGCCAGCTCCCCGTCGGCGGCGAGTGTCTGTTTCAATCGTTCCAGATTGGCCTGCAACACGGCATCGGGCAGATAGGGATAGTCCGAACCGTAGAGGATATGGTCGGGCGTGGTGATGGTGAGCAGCGCATGCAGGACCTCTGCCGTGGGATTCCCCGCCAGGTCGAAATAGAGGCGCGACAGGTTTGCTTTCCAATCAATCGGCTGCATGCAGCCCTGCGACACCATCGCCGGGAGGATGGATTTCATTCTCGGCAATGCCAGCGGAAGGAACGAACCGCAATGGGGCACGACCACCTTCATATTCGGGTAACGGACCAGCACGTTCCGCGCCAGCATGTTCACCACGGTCCGGGTCGATTCGGCCGGATATTCGTACATGGCCAGCGGTGTGGTGGCGATAATCTCCTTGGGACAGGGCGTCGGGCGGTGCGGATGGAGGATGACGACGGCATGTCGCTCGTTGAGCACCTCCATCAGCGGATCCAGCGCCTCGTCACCCACATACTGCCCGCGGCTGTTGGTCGCCAGTTTCACCCCGTCGGCCCCCAGTGTATCGAGCGCATAAACGGCTTCGCGGATGGCAGCCTCCACGTCGGGCAGCGGCAGCGCGGCACAAAACCGGAACCGGCCGGGGTATCGCTGTTTCAGTTCGGCCGAGGCCTCATTCACACGGCGGATGCAGCGGGCCGACTCATCCGTATCGCCATAGTAGGGCTGCGGGGCCGGCATCGTCAGCACGGCCGTTCGGATACCCGCACGATCCATGAAGTCGATGTGCCGTGCGGCATCCCACGCAGGCAGCGGGAAACTCTCTTCGAGCTCCGCGCCGTGCGCCTTCAGCACCTCGAGATACTCCGGAAGGATGATGTGGGTATGGAGATCGACCGTCTGCCCGTAAAGGGGCGCCGTCCCGAGAGGCATGCCCGCAAGCAGCAAAGTGAACAGTTGCTTTCTCATGTCGCGTGCTTTTTAATGCTCCTCCCGGCCTGCTCCGAGCTCCTCCAGCCAAGCCGGAATACGGGTCGCCATGCTGCCCAACGAGCCGGAGGTGAGTAGCAGCGACTCTTCGAACAAGGCTTCGGGAACCAGCGCGGCAGCATCCCGTTCGGAGGTTCCGATGCCGCTGCTCCCGCTGCTGGCAAAGAGAGCGATCCGCTTTCCGGCCAGCAACGCGGCATGATCATGCAGGAATGCCTGCATCGGCGAGGCCATGTGCCCGAACCAGATCGGATAGCCGACAAAGATGATGTCGTAATTGTCAAAACTTTCGACCGAGGTGGTGATTGCCGGGAAATCGCCTTGAGCAATGGCCTCCAGCTCCGTCTGTGCGCGGTCGAGCATTGCGTTGTAGTCCGTATCGTAGGGCACAGCCGGCTCCACCTCCGCCATCTCGCAATCCAATGTGGACTGAATGGTCCGGGCCATCCGCTCCGTATTGCCCGTGCGCGAGCAGTAGAGGACAAGGTAACGCCCGTCGGCTCCGTTCACGTTGCCGCCTTCCTCGTCGTTCCCGTCGTCCTCGGGTCGGGTCTGTTCCGGCTCGTTCGATGAAGGATGGGGTTCGCCGCAGGCCGTTGTCACGGCAAGTGTCGTCAGCAGCATCCAGGGGATCAAAAACAACTTTTTCATACGCTTCTCTTTTAAAGGTTTGACGCTTTTCCAAGGTCCGGATCGGGAATCGACTATCTGTACGACTCCCGGTAGATGCGCACAATCTCCTCGTCTCTCATCTGCACCCGGTCGCTGGTGAACATGATGCCCATCACCTCGCGCGTATTGCGCATCAAGGTCTCGAATTCGTCGGGCGTGATGCCGTAGTCGGACATCTTCAGGTCGGCCACGCCGCAGGCCTCCTGCAGCCGGGTGAGAGCCGTGAGGAAATCTTCGGGCCGGGTGGCTTCGGGCATTCCCATGGCCTGCGCCATGCGAACGAAGCGCTCGTCGCAGGCGTGGCGTTCGATGAAGTATTTGTAGTAGGCCCGGCTAATCATAATCAGCCCTGCACCGTGAGGCAGTGCCGGATGATAGGCCGAAAGGGCATGCTCCAACGCGTGTTCGCTCGTAATCAGCGTGAGGCACATCACCACACCCGACAACGTGTTTCCGAAAGCCACGTGGGTGCGAGCCTCCATGTCCTTGCCATCTTTCACGGCACGGGGCAGGTACGTCGCCAGATTCTCGATGGCTGTCAGGGCGTACATGTCGCTCATCAGGTTCGCACCCCGGGCAATGTACCCTTCGGTGCTGTGGAACAGGGCGTCGAAACCCTGGTAGGCCGTGAAGGTCGGCGGCACGCTGGCCATCAGCTCCGGATCGACGATTGAGAGGACCGGAAAGAGTGAAGCATCGCCCACGAAGGCCTTCTCGAAGGTATCCTCCCTGGTGATGACGCCCGAGTTGTCCGTCTCCGAACCCGTTCCGGCCGTGGTCGTGATGGCGATGATGGGCAACGGCCGGACGGCAATCGGTTTGCCTTTGCCCGAACCGATGGGTACATAGTCCCAAAGCTCCCCGTCGTTGGTCGCCATCACGGCAATGGCCTTGGTGCAGTCCATCACGCTGCCGCCGCCCAGTGCCACGAGGAAATCGCAGCCGTGCTCACGGGCCGCCTTCGCCCCGGCGTCGACGTTGCTGACGGTCGGATTCGGCATCACCCCGTCGAAGAGGACCGTCTCCACGCCGGCCTTGTGCAGCTGCTCCTCCGTACGCGAGAGGTAGCCGTTGGCACGGGTCGATTTTCCGTTGGAGATTACGATCAGGGCGCGGCGTCCCGGCATCGGCTGTTCATTCAGTTTGTCCAGCATCCCGGCCCCGAACATCACCCGGGTCGGAACATACATGTCGTACATAAGATTGGTTTCCATCTTTTAGAATTGTTTTATGTAAGTGTATTCTTTATTTACCCATCGTCTCCCGAACCCGGGCCAGCAGGTTCGGGATATCGAGATGCTGCGGACACTTGGCCAGGCATTCGCCACACGCGACACACGAGGAGGCCGGGTCGCCGCGCTGAACGGGCGACATCGACACGGTATAGTCGGCCAGCGCCCGCTGCAGGTTGCCGTGCAACAGGTAGTTGTTGTACACATAGGCGAAGATGTAGCCGATGGCCACGTTATGCGGACAGGGAATACACTGGTAACAACCCGTGCAGTCGATATGGCCCGGTGCATGGCGGTAGGCCTGAATGGCAGCTCCCAACGCCTCACGCTCGGCCGGCGAGAACATATTCGGCCGGGCCTTGGCGGCATACCTCAGATTCTCCTCCACATCCGCCATGGAACCCATGCCGCTGACCGCCACACTCACCTCGGGAATATCCCACAGATAGTCCAGCGCCCACTCCGCATCGGGCTTGCGGATCCCCGTCGAGGCCAGGGCATTGTGCATCGCCTGCGGCAGAGGGGCCAGAAACCCCGTACGGACGGGCTTCATCACCGCCAGTCCCATCCCGTTGGCTGCGGCATACTTCGGGCCGAGCGCCCTTGCCTCGTATTCGTAATCCAGGTAGTTGTGCTGAATCAGGCAGAAATCCCAGGCCGGGGTGTATACCACCACCTTCTTGAACAGCTGCAGGCTGTCGTGGAATGAGAAGCCCATGAAGCGGATCTTGCCCTGGGCCTTCAGCCGCTCCATCTTTTCGATGAGCCTATAAGGCAGCACATAATCCTTCCACGCGCGGTGCATGATCATGTGGATGTGGTAGAAATCAATCACGTCCGTGCCGATGGTGCGGCGCGACTGGTCGAAGAACTTTTCGAAATCGTCCGCCGACCGCATCTCCCACCACGGCATCTTGGAGGTGACATACACCCGGTCGCGCCAGCCTCCGGCCAAAGCACGACCCACCGTCTGTTCGCTCTCTCCGCCCAGGTAGACACGCCCCGTGTCGATGTAGTTCACACCGCCTTCGATGGCACGGCGTACCATGGGCGTGGTCTGGTCGAAATCCACGTGACCGTTCTTCATCGGCAGCCGCAGCATGCCGAAACCCAGCGCCGATACCTTCACGCCGGTTCGCCCCATCGGGCGGTACTGCATCTGCGGATTGTAATTGAGGATCTCTCTCGACAACCGCTCCCGTACGGCTTGCTTTTCAACCTCCTGCGCCAGGGCTTTCGGACCGATTATCGCACTGGCAGCTGCGGCAAAAAGTCCACTTTTAAGAAAATCGCGTCTATCCATGTCGTTTCCCGTTTATCTGTTCCGACCCCCGGTCAGACAGAATTGTGGCCGTTGTGTCTGCTGCAAAGGTAATCTGGCGGGGAGTCACCCGACGTAACGATTTCATGGAAGAATGTACAGTTTTTACGGATTATGAATTCCTATAAACTGAGCGGCGGGGATCTGCCATGGATCCCCGCCGCCGCATCTTCGTTTTTTCAACTCAACAGCCGGTTTATGCCGTCAGCACCTTGCCGATACGACGCATCTCGCGACTGATGTTCGCCTCGGAGATCTTCGCATAGCGCCGTGTCATGTTCGTATTCGTGTGGCCCAGAATCTTGGCGATGATGTCGATTGGCATTCCGTATTCAATCGCCAGCGTGGCGAACGTATGGCGCGCCAGGTGCGTGGTCAGATGCTTGGGAATCTGGCAGATATCCGCTATCTCCTTCAGGTAGGCGTTCATCTTCGTATTCGACGGAACGGGCAGCAGTTTGCCCCTTGTCCGACAGTTGGCATCGTCGCGGTACTTCTCCAGCAGGGCCGCCGCCTGCGGAAGCACCGGAACACGGCTCATCACCGCAGTCTTCTCCCGCGGTTTATGGATCCACAGCTGTCCCTCCTCGTCCGTCGTGAAGTGTTCCCGCCGCAGGTGGTCGACATCCGTGAAGGCCAGTCCCGTCAGTGCACAAAAGCAGAAGACATCCCGGATGCGGTCCAGACGCTCGTTGGGCATCGGCCGCTTCAGCAGCAGATCCAGTTCCGCTTTCGTCAGCGGTACCTTGACGTTCGTCTTGTCGATCTTCATCTTGTAGTAACGGAAGGGATTTTTCTCGATCCATTCGTTGCGGACGGCATAAAGCAGGAAGTTTTTCAAACAGCAGAGCAGATTGACTGCTCCATTGTTATGGCAGTTGTAGGCCGTCTGCATGTAGGTATTCAATCCGTCGACGTAGGCGTAGTCGACCGTCTCCAGCGGAAGATCCTCTTTGTGGTAGGTATCCCGGATATATTCGGTCATGTAGCGCAGCAGGCGGTGGTACTTGTTGGCCGTGAGCTGCGTGATGCGGGTGCCGACCTCCTGCTGGCGTTTCTCGCAGTATTTGCCGAATTCCGCCAGCACCATTCGGCTCGAAGAGGCGGAGCCCAGCAGCTGTTTGACGGCAAAACAGGTCGGCGTCCTGTTCTCCTGGATCAGGCGGTCGTAGGCAGCAAGGATGGAGGCCCGGTAGCTGGCGATGATACGGTTGATCTGCTGATCGACCTCATCCTTGTAGAGCGAACGTTCGAGGCGCTGGTTCCAGCGTTCCGGCTCGATCTGGCATTGTGTATAGACTTCGGTCGACTGGCCGGTCGTGGTGATGCGGGCATAGATCGGGGCCTTGCCCTTTTTCGTGACTTTGGTCTTCTTGCAGAAGAAGACAACGCTGAAGGTGGTTCGTGGCAACATGGCTGCTTGGTTTTTGAGTAAATTAAACGTCTTCAGCACCGGAATGTTGCAGAGGAAAATGATGCAAATCAGCGAAATAGAGCTAAATCGTGACCTGTTTTCGGTCCGGGCGAAAAAGGTCACGATTAAGGCCTGAAATACTTGCTGCCTTTTGCGTCAACAGGAGTGGAGAAATACAAGAAAAAGCCTTGTATATCGCTGATATACAAGGCTTTTTGCTTTCTATCGGGGTTTCTTTCTGGCCCCCTCTGGAGCGGAAAACGGGACTCGGACCCGCGACCTCAACCTTGGCAAGGTTGCGCTCTACCAACTGAGCTATTTCCGCATCGGTAGCGACGTTTGTCGTTTGCGAGTGCAAAGGTAGGTAAAAAATGCGCACTTCCAAATTTTTGGCCCCATTTTTTTGAATTTTCCGCGTTTTTATTTTCCAAAACCGGAGGCGCTGCGCCGTATCCGGCTGAGCGTCAGTGGGGATGTGAAAATATCCGCTCGTCGGGCGTAGAATTTCCGCCGCGAACCCTTATCTTTGTCTTCATGAAACGGACGATTGAACTCTTTGCCGAGCTCGGGCGGCGCCTGCGCGGCTTCGGCGACGATGAGGCCTCGCGGCTGGTCATCGACTGCGCCTGTGCGGCCAACGGCTGGTTTACGCCCCGCGACATCCGGCGGGCCGTAGGGGCCATCGTGAGCCGGATGCTCGACCCCGGGCTGCTTGCGGGGTGGCTCTCTCGCTACGAGGGAATCCCGGTCTGCAAGCCCCGCCGCGTGCTGGTGGTCATGGCCGGCAACATCCCGCTGGTCGGCTTCTTCGACCTGCTCTGCGTCGTGGCGAGCGGCCACCGCTGTCTGGTCAAGCCGGCGGCCAAGGACCGCGTGCTGATGGAGTATGTCTGCGCGCTGCTGCGGGAGATTGAGCCCGGGGTGGCTATCGAGGAGTACGACGGGCGTGGGGAGGTCGACGGCGTCATCGCCACCGGCAGCGACAATGCCAACCGCTACTTCCGCAGCCGCTTCGGCGGCATCCCGGCGCTGCTGCGCGGCAACCGCCACTCGGTGGCCGTCCTCTCGGGCCGCGAGCGCGACGAACAGCTCGCGGCGCTCGCCGACGACATCTGGGCCTATTCGGGCCTCGGCTGCCGCAACGTCTCGCTGCTCTTCGTCCCCGAGGGGTACAGGCCGCATCTGCGGGTGCCCGACGGGATGAATCCCAAATTCGCCAGCAACTACCGCCAGGCGCGGGCGCTGCTGGTGATGGAGCGTCACCCCTTCGTCGATGTCGGCGGAGCACTGCTGGTGCCCCGCCGCGACTTCCCGCGCATGCTCAGCGAGCTGGCCGTGGCCGAATACCGCTCGACGGGGGAGGTGGAGGCGTGGCTCGCCGCGCACGACGGCGAGTTGCAGTGCGTCGTCTCGCAGTGCGTCGACCATTCGCGGCGCGTTGACTTCGGTCAGGCGCAGTTGCCGACGCTCACGGACTATCCCGACGACCGCGATATTCTCCGCTTCCTGACGACGGAGCTCCGATAAATGGTATCTTTGAACGTTATAAATATTTTTTGTGCTATGTCGATGATTTTCCGATTCCGCATGCTGAGTGACGAGAACGACAACTTCGTGCGCGACTACGAGGTGCCCTACGACATGACGCTGCTCGATTTCCACCGCTTCCTGCTCGAGTCGCTCGAGTATGAGGAGTGCATGACTTCGTTCTTCACGGCCGACGAACGGTGGGAGAAGCTCGGTGAGTTCACGCTCATGGACATGGGCGAAGATTCGCCTGGGGCGCCGCGCCCGATGGAGTCCGTGACGCTCGGACAGATTATCCACAACCTGCGCGACAGGCTGATTTACCTCTTCGACATGTTCGGCGACCGTGCCTACTTCCTCGAGCTGACGGGTGCCTACGAGGCGCGTCCGGGCGAGTCCTATCCGCGCGAAATCTATGCGCGCGAGGAGGTGCCCGACCAGTACCGCGCCGGGGTGGTGCAGTCGGGCGAAGGGTCGATTTTCGACGAGGTGATGGACGATTTCCGCGACTTCGAGGGGGATGACAACTACGACGACGAATACTAAACGGCTCGTCGTAGTGGTGGGCCCTACGGGGTCGGGCAAGACCGACCTGGCCATCGCGCTGGCGCAGCACTACGGGGCTCCGATTGTGTCGACCGATTCGCGGCAGTTCTACCGCGGCATGCCGATTGGCACGGCACAGCCCACGGCCCAACAGCTGCGTGCGGCCGAGCACCACTTCATCGCCTCGCATGACATCACGCAGGAGTTGAGCTGCGGCGCCTATGAGGTTGAAGCTCTGGCGCTTCTCGACCGGCTGTTCGAGCAGCATCGGACGGTCATCGCCGTCGGCGGCTCGGGGCTCTACATCAAGGCGCTCTGCGAGGGAATGGACGAACTGCCGCAGGCCGACCCCGAACTGCGGGCGGCGCTCGCCGAGCAGCTGCGCGAAGAGGGAGTGGCGGCGCTCGCCGAGCGGCTGCGCACGCTCGACCCGCTCTACTACGAGCAGGTCGACCGCAGCAACCCCGCGAGGGTGGTGCGGGCGCTGGAGGTCTGCCTGCAGACGGGGCGCCCCTTCTCGGAGCTGCGCCTCGGGCGGCGCCGCGAGCGTCCGTTCGACATCGTGAAAATCGGCATCGAGGTGCCGCGCGAGGAGCTCTACGAGCGCATCAACCGCCGCGTCGACGCCATGATGGCCGAGGGGCTCGAGGCCGAGGCCCGTGCGCTCTATCCCTACCGCCATCTGAATGCCCTGCGGACGGTGGGCTACCGCGAGTTGTTCGACTTCTTCGAGGGGCGGTGCTCCCGCGACGAGGCCGTCGAGGCCATCAAGCGCAACACGCGCCGCTATGCCAAGCGGCAGATGACCTGGTTCCGCCGCGACGGGGAGATTCGCTGGTTCCGCCGCGACGACCTCGAGGCGATGTTCCGCCATGTGGATTTTGGCGAATCGTAAATTATTTCTTATTTTTGCAGCGCCTCCGCACCGGAGGCGGGAGCTCGGATGGTGGAATAGGTAGACACGCCGGACTTAAAATCCTGTGACCAGCAATGGTCGTGCGGGTTCGATTCCCGCTCCGAGTACGCAGGGGCTCCGCTCCGAATGGAACTATCCGACTGACCGTGTGGCGTTTTGCGCGGTCAGTCGGTTCTTTTTTGCCCGCCGCGCGGCCCGAATGGCCTGAATGTCGTCCCAAAGGGCCCCGGAAGGCGCATTTTGTTTTGAAATCCAAAATAATGCATTATCTTTGCATGCGAATTCCGAACGCCGGGCGCCCGCCCGGGTACAATCATCATTAAGAATTTTACACGTTACCTTATGCAGGATTTGAAAGCGCTGGAAGGGAAAAGCCTTGCCGAACTGCGTGAAATCGCCAAGGCCCTGGGCCTGAAGAATGTCATGGCCAAGAAGAAGCGCGAACTGATAGAGACCATCGCCGGAAACGGTGCCGGGGAGCCCGCGGCGTCCGAAACGCCCGCCGCACAACCCGCGGCTCAGCCTGCGGCCGAGGCGCCCGCCAAACCGCGTCGCGGACGCCGTCCGCGGCTCAAGCCGGCCGAGGAGGCTGCACAGCAGAGCGTAGAGCCGGCCGCCGGACCCGTTGTCGACGGTTCGCTGGTCGAAGGGGCCGAGGAGCTCTCTGCCGAAACCGGGATGCCGGCCGCCGCGGCCGATGCTCCGACGGACGGCGCCGAGACCCGCGCTGCCGGAGCCGATGCACCGGCTGCGGCCGAAGGACAGGCCCAGCCCGCACTGGCCGGGAAGCGCCGCGGCCGCAAGCCCAAGAACGCGGCGCACCAGCAGCCCTCGGAGGTGCCCGCTGCCGAGCGGGGCGCTGCGGCGCCGCAGCCTCAGGCCGCCACGGTGCAGGATGCCATCCGCTCGCTCGACGAGGAGGTCATCACGAAGGATGACTTCGCCGGGGAGGTCGAGGGCGAGGGCGTGCTCGAAATCATGCCCGACGGCTACGGATTCCTCCGCTCGGCCGACTACAACTACCTCAATTCGCCCGACGACATCTACGTCTCGCCCTCGCAAATCAAGTTCTTCGGTCTGAAGCCGGGCGATACGGTCAACGGCGTCATCCGCCCCCCGAAGGAGGGCGAGAAGTACTTCCCGCTGGTGCGTGTCAACGAAATCAACGGCCTGAAGCCCGAATACATCCGCGACCGGGTGCAGTTCGAGTACATGACGCCGCTCTTTCCCAACGAGAAGTTCTGCCTGACGGGCAACGGCCACAACAACCTCACCACGCGCATCGTAGACCTCTTCTCGCCCATCGGCAAGGGGCAGCGCGCGCTGATTGTCGCCCAGCCCAAGACGGGTAAGACGATGCTCATGCAGTCGATTATCAACGCCATAGCCGACAACCATCCCGACGTCTATCTGATTGTGCTGCTCATCGACGAGCGCCCCGAGGAGGTGACCGAGATGGCGCGCAACGCCAAGGCCGAGGTCGTCGCCTCGACCTTCGACGAGCAGGCCTCGCGCCACGTGAAGGTGGCCGAGATGGTGCTCGAGAAGGCCAAGCGGATGGTCGAGTGCGGCCACGACGTGGTGATTTTCCTCGACTCCATCACCCGTCTGGCACGCGCCTACAACTCCGTGCAGCCCGCCTCGGGCAAGGTGCTCTCGGGCGGTGTCGACGCCAATGCGCTCCACAAGCCCAAGCGCTTCTTCGGTGCCGCGCGCAATACGGAGGAGAAGGGCTCGCTGACGATTATCGCCACGGCGCTCATCGACACCGGTTCGAAGATGGACGAGGTGATTTTCGAGGAGTTCAAGGGCACGGGCAACATGGAGCTGCAGCTCGACCGCAAGCTGGCCAACAAGCGCGTCTACCCGGCCGTCGACGTGATTGCCTCGGGTACGCGCCGCGAGGATTTGCTGCTGCCGCGTGACGTGATGAACCGCACGTGGGTGCTGCGCAAGTACCTTTCGGACATGACGCCCGTCGAGGCGATGGAGTTCCTCCAGAAGCAGATGAATCTGACGGAGACCAACGAGGAGTTCCTCGCAACGATGAACCACTGATGGAGGTGGACGAGAAGAAACCTTTGGATAACAAACGATTACGATGAAACGTATTGTTCTTTTGTGCTGCAGCCTCGTGCTGGCCCAGGCCTCGCTGGCGTGGGGGCCCAAGGGGCACGACGTGACGGCCTACATCGCCGAATGCCACCTGACGCCCGAGGCTGCCGAGGCGGTCGACAAGGTGCTGGGCGGCCACTCGCTGGTCTACTACGCCAACTGGCTCGACAACGCCAGCCACCAGTCCGAATATGCCTATACGAAGACGTGGCACTACCGCAACATCGACGCCGGGCAGACGCTCGAGACGATGCCCGTGAATCCCGACGGCGACGTGCTGACGGCCGTCGAGCAGCTCGTCGAGCGGCTCTCGTCGGGGGAGCTCACGCCCGAGGAGGAGGCGCTCGACCTCAAGATGCTGATTCATCTGGTGGGCGACATGCACTGCCCAATGCATCTGGGGCACCTCTCCGACCTGGGGGGCAACCGGGTGCCGGTGACCGTCTTCGGCCGCTCGTCGAACCTCCATGCGGTGTGGGATACGACCCTTCCCGAGTCGGCCCACAAGTGGAGCTATACGGAGTGGCAGGAGCAGATTGACCGTCTGGCCGACGACGAAGTGATGCTCGTCGAGTCGGGGCTGCCGCGCGACTGGGCCCTCGAGACGTGGGCGCTTTGCAGCGAAATCTACGGTGCGACACCCGAAGGAAGCTCCATATCATACGATTACGTGGCGCGATATGCCCCGGTGGTGGAGCGCCAGTTCCTGCGCGGCGGATACCGTCTGGCCCGGCTGCTGAACGAGATTTACCGATAGCGGGGGAGGCTGCTCCCCATAAGTGGTGAGTTCACACGAACGAAAATACTCATTTGTGGCGATTGTTCGGCGCGTTGTTTTGCCCGACCTTTGTATCGAGAACAATAAGTAGGAAATTCAGCCATTGCATTGTTTGTATTGTTAATGTTTGTGTGTGGAACCCGTCCTCGACCGAGGGCGGGTTTTTTGTTGGCCGGCGGTGGGGGAGAACGGTACGGCAGCAGGCGGAGCGAGCGGCCTTCGGAGCGAGCGGCGGATATGCGGGGAGGACAAGTGGGCCGGTGCCGGCGTGGGTGAGCGGAGAATGCGGCGGTGCGGTAGGAAGCGGAGGCAGAGGCGGGTGTGGAAAGCGGGGTTCCCGGAGCGGAGCGACGAGGGCGGCGGATATTGTTGCTGACTGCGGAGCCGCACGGAGCAAAAAAACGCCTGCCCATCGGTCGGAAGGGCAGGCGGATAAGTGGTCGGCGGGTGGTTAGCGGGACTGTCGGGCCGCAGCCGGAGCCGTCATCGGCTGGAGGGGGCGGCAGGCCGGGGCGGGGAGTTGGCTCTGCTGTGCGGGTTACTGCCGGTCGGTCGGGGCTGGGGTTGCAATTCGGACCGCAGTGTCAGCCGTTTCCGCGGCGTCGGTGCCGGTCGGGGCAGTGTCGGTCGGCTCAGCACTGCCGGCTTCGGCCGGTTCCGCAGTATCGGTGTCGGCCGGGGTGATTTCGACCAGCAGGTACTCACCTACGGGGTGCAGCCGCTTGCCGGCAAGGAACCGCTGCATGGCGTCGTCCTGCTCCAGTTTGCGCGCCGCGAGCATCAGAATACCCTCGGTCACCTCGCCCGCAAGCACCTCGTCGGTCGTCACCGCCCGGACCGGAGCCCCCAGGTAGGCATCCATCGACTCGGGACGGCGCACCTCCCAGCTGTAATAGGCCGTCGTGCCGTTCGTCCGGGCCAGTTCGACGGCCTGGCGGCACATGGTGCCGTAGCCCAGCAGGGTGTTGTGCCGCGGCAGGGCCATGCCGCCGACAAAGAGGGCTGCCAGAAGCCCCGCGGCCAGCGTATTGATGGCGTGCCGGAGCGTCTGCTCCCGCCACAGAAGTGTCAGCGCCGCGATGCCAGCGGCGGTGAGCAGCGCCGTGGCGGCCAGGCACCAGCCGTTGCCCAGGAAGGCGAGGTCGGCGTTCTGCCGCAGCACGATGACAGCCGGAAGCGCCGCGCACCAGATGAGGGCCGGAAGGGCTACGGTCGCCTTCATCCACCGTGCCGGGGGCATCCGCTGCGCCAGCGATGCGGCCAGGTAGACGAAGAAGGGGAAGGTCGGCGCGAGGTAGACGGCCAGCTTCGAGCTGAAGAGCGACAGCATGACCAGCGTCGAGACGATGACGGTGAGGAAGAGGCGCTCGAGGTCGGTCATCCGCATGCGGCGCACCAGCGCCGTGAGGATGATGCCCGCGATGAGCAGCGACCAGGGGGCCAGCGAGTACCAGTACGACACGAGGTAGTACCAGAAGGGCTCCTTGTGGTGGAAGGCGTCGACGGCGCGGTCGATTGTCTGGTGGAAGAGCAGGTTATTGAGGTACTCCGACCCGCCCTCGAGCCAGACGGCCAGGAACCAGAGGGCGCTGCAGCCGGCGATGATGCCCCACGTGTACCATCCGCAGCAGCGGGCGATGAGCCGCGGCTTGCGCTCGACGAGCAGGAAGAGCGTCGCCGAGAGCAGCGGGACGAGCAGCCCGACCGGCCCCTTGGTGAAGAGCGCCAGCCAGGTGAAGAGCGCGAAGAGCGTGCGGTGGAGCCGCTCGCTGCCCGTGCCGGTGTAGAGTTGCCAGAAGGAGTAGAGCGCCAGCGTGATGAACATGCACATGAGCATGTCCATCCGCACGCAGACCGCCAGCCCGAGGAAGAGCCCGCTGGTCATCAGCATCAGGGCGGCCGTCATGCGGTTGCGCCTTTCGACGACGGTGCGCAGCCAGCGCTCCATGGTGGCGAGGATGACCATCGCCGGCAGCAGCGCCAGCAGCGCGAGGTAGAGCATCTGGTGCTGTCCGAAGAGGAGCCGGCCCAGCATGACGAGCCACAGGTAGAGGGGCGGTTTGTCGGCGTAGGGCTCGCCCTGGAAGGTGAAGGTGAAGAGGTGCCCCTCGCGCAGCGCCTCGTCGGCGATGCTCAGGTAGCGCAGTTCGTTCGAGGGGGTGAAGTCCCGGAGGAGCATCACCGGAAGCAGGGCCAGCAGGCAGCCGGCCAGCAGCAGCGGGAATCTATGCTTCATGGTCGTGTTTGCGTCCGATAAGGAGGTTGCGGGCATAGGCTATGAATCCGACCGACTGACCCAGAATGAGCACCGGGTCGAGGCGAATCAGACCGTAGCAGACAATCATGGCCGAGCCCACGAGGCTCATGGCCCAGAATCCGACCGGCAGGCTCGACTCGCCGTGGCGCGCCGAGTAGAGCCACTGGTAGACGAAGCGCAGCGAGAAAATCGCCTGCCCTACGGAGCCGAAGAGCAGCAGCCAGAGGGGCACCTGGTCGTTCTGGAGGAAGTCCCGCACGAAGGCCTCGGCATGGCCGGCGATGGCCACGAGCGCCGCCACGGGCGTGAGGAGCAGCACAGCCCTCAGCAGCAGCGGAATGCGGCGGTAGAGTCCCTTCAGATTGAGGTTCCAGAGGTAGATGTAGTAGGAAATCAGCTGCCCGAGGATGATGGAGAAGTCGTCGCGCAGCCATCCGTAGAGGAAGAGCAGCCACGACCCGGCCAGCGAACATATCCAGTAGGCCGACGGCGAGACGATGCGGTGCGCCCGCTCCGAGAGGACCCACTGGATGAGGATGCGCGCCGAGAAGAAGAGCTGCGCCAGAAAGCCGATGGCGTAAATCCACCCCATGGCCTACAGGTTGGTGGGTCCGACCCGGTAGTTGATGGCCCGCTTGCGCATCCAGCGGTAGGCGAAGCAGTCCATCAGCGGGGAGATGAGCCGGTTCCAGAGGTGGAACTTCGAGGCGCCGGCCGTGCGCGGGTAGTGCGGCACGGGGGTTTCGGCATAGGAGGCACCCTCCTGCAGCAGAATGAGCGCCGGCAGGAAGCGGTGCATCCCCTCGAAGAGGGGCAGGCGTTTGGCCGCCGGCGTCTGCATCACCTTGAGCGGGCAGCCCGTGTCGGTGGCGCCGTCGTGGGTCATCATCCGGCGGAACGAGTTGGCGAACTTCGACTGGAAGCGCTTGAAGAGCGAGTCCTTGCGCCCGGCGCGGATGCCTGTGGCGAGCTGATGCCCGACGGCCAGCGGCAGCAGCCGCTCGAAATCCTCGGGGTGGGTCTGCAGGTCGGCGTCGATGTAGCCCACCAGCGGAGACTCGGCGTGGTCGATTCCGGCCTTGAGCGCGGCGCTCAGCCCGGCGTTGCGCACGAAGGAGAGGTAGTAGAAGTGGGGGTTGCGGGCGCAGATGCGCTGCAGCAGCTCGAGGCTTCCGTCCGTCGAGCCGTCGTTGATGAAGAGCACGCAGCTGCGTCGCGATGCCGCGGGGAGGTAGTGTGCGAAGGCCTCCTCGAGCCGGTCGATGTTGTCCCGCTCGTTGTAGACGGGGACAATAATCGTAAATTCGTATTCCGATGTATGGTTCATGTTCGTATTCAGTTCTTCAAGGGGTTCTTGTCGGAGAGGTACCACGCGGCGAAGCGGCCGATGCCCTCGGCGAGCGTCACGCGGGGCTGGAAGTGAATCCGCTCCTGCAGATGGGTCGTGTCGGCCCACGTGCAGGGGACGTCGCCCGGCTGCATGGGCTGCAGGTCGAGCTGCGCCGTGCGGCCGAGCGCCCGCTCGAGCGTATGGATGAACTCCATGAGCTCCATCGGGCTGCCGTGGCCGATGTTGAAGAGCTCGGTGGGGATGGCGCCCGAGGGCACCTGGTCGAGCAGGCGCACCACCCCCTCGACGATGTCGTCGATGTAGGTGAAGTCGCGCCGCATGTCGCCGTGGTTGAAGACCCGAATCGGCTTCCCCGCGAGGATGCTCCGCGTGAAGAGCATCGGGGCCATGTCGGGGCGTCCCCACGGGCCGTAGACCGTGAAGAAGCGGAGTCCCGTGAGCGGCAGCGCGTAGAGCCGCGCGTAGACCTCGGCGATGAGTTCGTCGCTGCGCTTGGTGGCGGCGTAGAGCGATACGGGGTGGTTCACGGGGTCGCTCTCGGCGAAGGGGACCTTCGTGTTGCCTCCGTAGACGGAGCTCGACGAGGCGTAGAGGACGTGGCCGACGCCCTGCTTGCGGCAGCACTCGAGCAGGTTGACGAATCCGAGCACGTTGCTGCTGGCGTAGGCAATCGGGTTCTCGAGCGAGTAGCGGACGCCGGCCTGCGCCGCCAGATGGATGACCCGGTCGAAGCGTTCGGCGGCGAAGAGCCCCTCGAGTACCGCGACATCCTCGATGTGCATCTGTGCGAAGCGCATCGGGGCGGTACGCGACGACCGGAGCTGCGGGGTGTCGTCCGTCGGGGCGTCGATGCCCAGTTCGGCCAGCCGGGCCAGCTTCAGGCGGACGTCGTAGTAGTCGTTGAGCGAGTCGATGCCCGTGATTTGGTGACCTTCGTCGAGCAGCCGGCGGCAGAGGTGGTAGCCGATGAATCCGGCGGCTCCCGTAATCAGTATCTTCATCTCGTGCGATAAGGTTATGTCGTGGAACATCCGGCAGACCGGCGTTGCTTTCCTGCTTTTCCGCGGCTCGCGCACCCGTTTGCGGGCTTCGCCCGGTTGTTCGCCGTAGCCCGGTTTTGCCCCGGCTGCTGCGGCTTTCCGCTGCTTCCCCGCAGCTTTTGCGGCCTTCCCGCGTTCTTCACCCGGTCGCTCCGCGGGCCCCTTTCGGTTGCCCGGTCTTCTCGCAATCTTCTTCCGGTTGCCTGCGGTGCTTGGCGCTCTCCATTCCCCGGCGGCCGCATCACGGCGCGGCACCTCCATCCACGGCGGACGTGTCACAACACTCCGCAGCCGATGTCGTTTCGGACCATCGGTGCGGCGTATGGAAAGAGGCCTCGGACAGACATCGTTCGGATGGCTGCTTCCTCTCTGGCTATGCGGTTGTTGCGGAAGGCTCGGACTTGGGGGCGAGTCTTGGGCAGGACGCTTGGTCGGGGGTAGCGCGTCGCTGTTTGCACAGTCTGCTTTTCATCGGCAAAATTCATCATTTGCCGGCGAAGTTCTTATTCCCGAAGGTTTGACGAAGTGTTCGATTTGTCCTTATTTGACCCCTTTGGGGTGCAATTCCCCTCCGGCGGATGAAAATATTCCTCGGGTGTGCCCGTGCCGGGAGTCGGAGGATGCTCCCGTACGGAGGAGGATGAGGGCGGGTGCGGTGAAGCGGGGCGTCTTTTAATACTAAGTGTCGCGGGGCAGCCCCGATACGACCGTCGGGCGTGCGGCAAATCCGTGCCGACACCGGTCGGAGTGCCGGGTGCGGATGGTGAAGATGCCGTATCGGAGACGAAAATGCATTGCCGCAACCATATTTTTTCCTATCTTTACGCCATTGGATGCACCGTGAACCCTTCGAACGCTCCCGTGCCCGGTTCCATTGCACCCTCCCTTCCCCCTTCCCCTTGACGCCTCATGAAACGGTCTGTCGTCACATATGCGCACCATGCAGTGGTCCTGTTGCTGCTACTCTGCTCGCTTGCGGCCTGCTCGCATGCGAAGCCCGGCACGACCGATGAGGTCGATGCCGCCACGAAGCTGGCCCGCGAAACGCTGGCCCGCACGCTGCAGCGCTACAGCTTCGCCGGACAGCACGACTCGGTGATTCTCGTCGCCCGCCCGGCCTACGGTGACGCCGCCCGGCGGCACGATACGCTGATGATGGTCTACACGGGGCTCAACATGGCGCAGTCGTACCTCTTCATGGGCGACATGGACTCGGTGCGCCGCTACGTCGACCTCATCGAGCCGCTGAAGGATTTCCCCCTCTCGTCGGGGCTGCACATCATGCGCAGCAACGTGCTCGGCAGCTACCTCCTCCGTTCGAGCCTCGACTACTCGAAGGCGCTCAACAACTACATCGAGGGGCTGGAGTGGGCCGACGGCCGCGAGAATACAAGCGACCGCATCGCGCTGCTTTCGAACATCGTCAACATCTTCTACGTGCAGAACAGCGACAAGGGCTATGAGTATGCCCGCGAGGCCTACTCCCTGGCCACCACGCAGGAGGGGGTCAGCCTCTATGCAAAGTGCGCGGCCTGCATCGTCATGGCGCAGATGTACTACGTGAAGCACGATTACGACGCCGCGGAGCGTTACCTGACCCAAGCCGACCGCTATGCGCAGCAGGGCGGGGCCCATTCGCAGATGCCGTTCATCTATGCCATGTTCGCCTGGATAAGCCAGTCGCGCGGCGACGGGGCCGACGCCTCGAAGTTCTACGACCGGGCCCTCGACTTCATCCGCTACACCGACCCCGGCACCGCCTCGCAGGTCTACCTCACCTACGGCGACTACCTGCTCGGACGCGGCGAGCGCACGGCGGCGGCCGGCATGTACCGGCGGGGGCTCGAGATTTCGGACTCGACCGGCAACATGGAGTACCGCAAGAGCTTGCTCGGCCAGATGGCCGACCTCTCCTACGAGATGGGGAACTACATGGATGCCGCCCGCTATTCGCGCATGTACAAGACCTACTCCGACACCACGTCGAATCTGCGCGAGCGGGAGTTCCGCGAGCTCATCGAGCAGCGCGAGGCCTCGGAGGTCGAGCGCATGATGCTGGCCCGCGAGCTGGAGCAGCGCAAGAACCGGCAGCGTCTGTTGCTGCTGCTCTCGCTCTCCATCGGCGTGACGGGCTTCTCGTTCCTGCTCGGGCTGCTCTACTACCGCCAGCGCAAGATGTACGGCAAGCTGGTCAAGAAGCACCAGGAGTACCTCTCGCTGCTGGAGCTCAAGTCGAACTGCAACACCAGCGCCGGTGGCGACGAACACAGCGATACGGACCGCGAGCTCTTCGGCAAGATTGAACACCTCATGCGCGTCGACCGGATTTACCGCATGAAGAACCTCACGCTGGAGGTGCTGGCCGACATGACCGAATCCAACCGGACCTACTGCTCGCGCGCCATCAATACCTTTGCCGGCATGTCGTTCAATCGCTACCTCGACACCTTCCGCATCGCCGAGGCGACGCGCCTCATCGCCGACCGGGGCAGCGACATGCTCTTCAAACAGCTGGCCGACGACATCGGCTACAACTCGGTCACGGTCTTCTCGAAGGCCTTCCAGCGGGAGACCGGATGCACTCCAAGCATCTACCGCAAGGAGGTCAGAGGCTACAAATCGGACAAATAATCCGATAATTTGTAAAATTGTAGAACTATCTACAGTTAAATTTTCATTCTTGGACCGTTCTCTCTACTTTTGAGGAAGAGGTTTTCCCCACTCGGCGGGCGCCTCTTCCCCGAATCCTTTTTATTAATCCTTAACGAACGGTCACTACTATGAAACATGCATTATTTGCAGTTCGGATGTTGGTATTCTGGACTGTCGCGGTAGTCCTGTTTGCCGGGTGTTCCGATGATGAAAACACCGACAAGGTCACACCGAAACCTACACTGGAAGAGATAATCCTCGACAAGGAGGCTGTAACGCTCGATGTCGGCGACCGGTATACGTTCGAAGTCACGCTGCTTCCCGAGGGTATTGAAGACGTCGTGCTGACCTGGAGCTCGAGCGACCCCGAGACGGTCTCGGTCGAGGAGGGCACCATCACGGCGCTGGCTTACGGCGAGGCTGTCGTCACGGTCAGCTCGGGCAATGTCTCGGCAAGCTGCCGGGTAACGGTCGATGACGGCATCGTCGATGTCGAGTCGGTCACGCTCAATACCCACAACCTCGATTTGAAAGTGGGCGAGACCTACAAGCTGGAGGCCATCGTCGAGCCTGAGGATGCCGTATACGAACTGACGTGGGAGTCCTCCGACGACCAGATTGTCAAGGTCAGCGACACGGGTTCAATCGAGGCGCTGGCCGCCGGTGAGGCGACCGTGACCGTCACGGCGGGCGAATACTCCGACGAGTGCGTCGTCGTGGTAACGGAGGTGGCCGTCGAGAGCATCATGCTCAACCAGACGGAGCTCGAACTCGAGGAGAGCGGCTACTCGGTGCTCATCGCAACGGTCAAGCCCGACGATGCCACCAACAAGGGTGTCACCTGGACGAGCCTCGACGAGACGGTGGCTACGGTCGACCAGACCGGTATGGTGAAGGCCCTCAAGGCGGGCAATACCACCGTCCGCGCAACGGCCGGCGCCTGCACGGCCGAGTGCAAGGTCGTCGTGACGGCTCCCGAGACGCCCCCTTCGACCTCGTCGGTCAACGTGGGTGACTACTTCTACTCCGACGGCACCTGGTCGACGGAGCTCCAGGAGGACAAAACCGTTGTCGGCATCGTATTCCATGCCGGCGATGCAACGGCCACCGACGCGGCTCTGGCCCGCGACCACGGTGACTGCACGCACGGCCTGGCCGTCTCGCTGAGCGAGGTGACCATCACTTGGCAGTCGCAGGCCGCCCAGTACGGCAAGACCGTCTCGTCGTGGATTGAGGCCAACGCACCCGACTACGAGCCCATTCTCACCAGCGGCACCGCAGCCAATGCCGGCAACCTGATGGGATACAATAACACGATGGCCCTCAAGGCCTTCAACGCAGCGGCCGAGAACAGCGCATGGCCCGTAGAGTCGGTCGTCGGACTGGAGACCTTCAGCGCCTCGAATGCCGCACCCTCCTCCACCAGCGGATGGTACATCCCGTCGGTACGCGAAATGTCGCTGCTCATCTCGGGCAAGGTCGACGGCAACTTCGAGGAGGCCTCCTCGGACGACAACCGCAGGGCGGTGAACACGGTGCTGGAGACCGTCGGCGGCACGCTGATTCAGGGCATCTTCTCCATCATCCCGGGCGTCTACCAGACTTCGTCCGAGGTCGATGCCGACAACTTCTACCAGGTGCTGACCTCCACGGCACAGGCTTCGGCCAGCCCGAAGACCGAGGCGCTCAAGCTGCGTCCCATCCTTGCCTTCTGATTTGAACGATTCATACAGTTGCGAACCCCAAAAAACCAAAAGTACCATGAAAAGATTTACTGCTTTGTTCCTTGCCGCTTTGAGCGGTTTGGTGATGTGCGGATGCCAGGAGTCCGACTCGGACTCCTCGCTCCAGTCCGTAACCCTCAATACGCATGAACTCAACCTTTCGGTCGGTAAAGAGCAGACCCTGACGGCTGTCGTCTCTCCCGGAACGAGTGAAGGGCTGATGTTCGAGTGGGCATCCGCCAATCCCGAAATCGCAAGTGTGAGCGAAAACGGTGTCGTTCTCGCGGTAGCTCCCGGTCAGACCGTCGTGTCGGTGTCGTGCCAGGGCAAGAGGGACGAATGTCGGGTGACGGTGACGGAGGCCGTCGACAAGGTGACCGTGACCCCGTCGACGGGTGAGGTGCTCATCGGCCAGACGCTCAGCCTCGAGGCCGAGGTGACGCCCGCCGAAATCGACGCTCCGGTGACGTGGCTGTCGACCAACGAGGACATCGCCACGGTGAGCGATGACGGCGTGGTAACGGGCGTCGCAACGGGTACGGTGATTGTCATGGCCGAGGCCGGTGGTGTTACGGGTACTGCCATGATTTCGGTCGTAGGTACGCCCGTCGAGTCGGTGACACTCAACGAGACCAGCATCGAGATTGACGAGGGCGAGACGCATACGCTGTCGGCTACGGTACTGCCGGCATCGGCCGACAACAAGAGCATCACCTGGTCGTCGTCCGACGAGCGGATTGCCACCGTCAGCGGCACGGGTGCCGTCTACGGCAAGCGTCCGGGTGAGGCGGTCATCACCGCACGTGCCGGCAACTGCACGGCCGAGTGCCGTGTGACGGTCCAGGCGCTGCCGCTGGCCGTGGGTCACTTCTACTATTCGGACGGCTCATGGTCGGCAACCTACGACTCGGGCAAGACGGCAATCGGCGTCGTATTCTATGTGGGCGACGTGACCCAAAGCGACCCGGCCCTGGCCCGCGAACACCCCGACTGCACGCACGGACTGGTCGTCGCACTTCAGGAGTCGACCGAGGAGCTCGCATGGCAGAGCCAGTCGGAGGCCTACGGCAAGACGATTGGCGAATGGGTCGATGCCAATGTGACCGACTACGAAACGCCCATAACGGACTTCGGCCTGGAGGATAACCTCAATATCCCGATGGGTTACAACAACACCAAGGCCATCGAGGCCTTCAACGCTGCGGCCGAGAACAGTGAATGGCCCGTCGGTGTAGTCGAGTTTGTGGACAACTACCGCGAGACGGTCGCCGCTCCCGAGGCATCGAGCGACTGGTACCTCGGCTCGGCCAAGGAGATGTCGCTGCTCGCTACGGGCGAATACAACGGCAACATCTGGGATATCCGTGATTCGGGTGCTTCGGTCCGGAACCTCAAGACGGTGAACGAGAGCATCGCGCTGATTCCGGGTGCCCAGACCATCGGCACGGCCATTCCGGTAGGCTTCATGCTCTACTGGACCAGCACCGAGGTCATTGCTGCGGATGACTTCCCTTCGATGGCCATCTCGATGACCACCACCAACGGGCAGATGCCCCGTTGCTACAAGTACGAGTCGTATCCCATCTATCGTACGCGTGCCATCCTGGCATTCTAATTCCAAATGAGAAGCGGCAGAGCAGATTCTGTCGTTGAGAGGGGTCGGACCAAATGAGGGGGAGGTCCGACCCCCTTTTTTGTCTGTTCGCGCGGGGTGGCTCCTTCTGCTGAAGCCGGCTTCGGTGTCAGAGGTCGCCCAACAGCTGGAACTTGATTCCGAAGGAGAAGTAGACGATGTCGGAGAGATGCAGCGTCCGGTTGCCGCATTTTGCGATGATATCCAGGTCGTTGGCCGAGAGCTCGTAGTAGAGCGTGATGTTGCGCAGCAGGGAGTCCCCCTTCAGATACCAGGTGACGCGCTGCCCGGCGTAGAGATGCAGCCGCAGCCGCGAGGTGAAGCTGTAGTACTGGTCGCCCGGATAGCGGTCCGGTTCGTGAATCCAGAACTTTTCGCCCGAGATGAGCGTCATGTAGAGTCCGCAGGTGAAGGGTTCGATGGCGAGCCGTTCGCAGCAGCGGATGCTCCACGGGATGTAGTTCTGACGGAGTGTAAAGGTGGTGTGCGTCTTGTCGGCATAGGCTCCCGGCAGCAGGCCAATCATCAGGTCGGTCTCCCAGCGGCATTTGCGGCCGTAGTCCCAGCCGTAGCCTGCGGAGACGACCCCCATGCCGCCGGCATACTGGACCTTGACGTGGGTCGGCAGCAGCCGCTTCCAGGAGCGGTAGCCACGATGCTCCCTGAAGTCGAGCCGGAGCGGAGTGCGTCCCTCCGGCGACGGCTCCGCTTGCGCCTGTGTCTGCGCCTGCATCTGCGCCGATACGGCCGAGACCCACAGCATCCCGGCAAGCAGCAGAAGAAGCCTCCTAAAACTCGACGCGCGTGCACTCATATCCCTCGCTGTTTACCGTAAAGAGCAGGTAGCTCCGTTTGTGTATGTTGTCGCATTCGTAGTAGAGCACCCCGTCGTCGAAGAGCTCCGTGACGTTGTAGCTGTGTCCGTGGCCGTTGATGCAGCAGAGCAGTCGGGGAAACTCCCTGATGACGAACTGGAAGACCCGGGCCACGTTGTTGTCGAACTGCTCCGTATAGGGGCGCGCATGCATGGTGACGATGGTCCGCGTGGCTTCGGCCGGAAAATCCGCCAGCTCCGATTCGAGAAATTCGAAGTTGGGAACCGGTTCCCGCAGGTCGAACTCCAGGGCGTTGGTATTGAGGCAGATGAATCGTATGTCACCGGCCGTGAAGGCGAAGTTGAAGGCTCCGAAGACCTTTTGGAAAATCTCTTCGCCCGTGGCCAGACAGTCGTGGTTGCCGAGCAGAACGACGTACGGCACCCGGAGGCGGTTGAGTATGTCGCGCTGACGTTCGAACTCGACCTTCATCCCGAAATCCGACATGTCTCCCGCGTGGAGCACGAAGTCGATGTCGTCGCGGTTGTTGAGCGCCTGCACGGCGTCTTCCGTCTCGTCGTACCAGCGCTGCGTGTCGGAGATGACGGCGAAGCGGATGGCATCCCGGCCGGCCGTTGCGGCCTCGATGCGGGCGATGTTTTTCGCGTTGATGCCGCATTCGCCCTCGACGCGGGTGTCGTAGGGGTGGTAGTTAACCTGGCACGATGCCGCCGTGAGGGCAAGGCCTGCGAGGAGAAGGCGGGAGAGGGTAAGACATGCGGAGGCTCCTTTGCGGGTCCACCCCTTGGGTGCCGGGTGGCTGCGCCGGCGGATGGGGCATCCCGCGGCAGCCGACGGCGCGCACGGCGAGGCGGAGCCGCCGGGCGAGCGACGTCCGGAGTCCGTTCCGCAGAGAGGAGTGGGTGTCATGGGCCTTTTCATTGGGTGTTCGTTCCGGAATCCGCCGGAAGGGGACGGTAATCGGGCAGTCGTACCGTTCCGCACCGTTTCGCGTTGTTCCCTCCGCCCCGTTTCCTCCGCGCCTTTGGGCGATGTTTCCTCCGCGCCGTTTCGCGTCGTTTTCTTCGCGCCGTTTTGCGTCGTTTTCTTCGCGCCGTTTTGCGTCGTTTTCTTCGCGCCGTTTTGCGTCGTTTTCTCCGCGCCGTTTTGCGTCGTTTTCTCCGCGCCGTTTCGCGTCGTTCCCGAACCGTCTCGGTTCCATCCGGATTCCATGGACAAAATTCATCATTTGTCGGGAAATCCTGTTTCCGGGATTTCGTGCAATGTGTTCGTATTTTCTCCATTTTGTCCTCATGTAGCGGGGAAAAGAGGCGCCTGATTAAGCTCTTCTGTTCTAATGGTCGGTATCTTTATTCCGGGAGGACGAAACGGGGCAGCGCAGGTAGGGCGGGTTGAGTGGGGAGGATTGTGTTGGTCGGGAGGCTCTGGCTGGAGCGGGAGCGTATCAGGCCGGAGCGGGCAAAAGGGCATGCCGTGTGGGAACAGTATCAGGACGGGGTTTCCCGGATGTTTGCGCGGGTATGGCTGAGTGGATGCGCGGGGATGCGTGCGTGTAGGGTCGGCTTCGGGGTGGGGTAGCCCGTGGCTCCGCCGATGCGGGGAGGTGGCGGAAATCGCCGGTCCGGTGTGCAAATTGTCTGCCGGGAAAAGAAAAAAGGAGCTACGAATCATCGTAACTCCTTGATTTTCTGGTAGCGGGAGAGAGACTTGAACTCTCGACCTCATGATTATGAATTAAAGCCAAGTTCTTTATAATAAGCGATTTATTTTTTATTTCAGCTTTTTTGCAATGTTTTTGCAAGTTTATTCTTCGCTTTTTTTATGCTTATATTTCGGTGTCCCTAAAGGTTTGCAAGTATTGGACAAATACAAAAAACTCAGTATCTTTACTGATAGATGAAATAAAAAGATAGAGATATGTTACTACATGATTTAGTATTGAAGAAAAAACAGGCTGTAAGTGGGATTACCTCCAATCCAACATTGGATGCTTTTGATTTGGAATTTTGTGAAATACTGGATGATTTGGCTACTACCGACCAATTTGTAAAAGAACGGGTAAATGAAACTGTGAAAGAATTGGAGCTAGCAGCTAGAATAGACTATAATTCCCATTACAAAACGGCCTTCGATAGTTATAATGAAGCTGTATGTTATTATCTACTACAAAGTAAAGAATGTGTTGTATCACATGTTCCTGAAAGTTCGGTTCCGACTCCTGATTTTGAAGTGAAATTCACAATTAAGGGTGAAGAGATTCCTAGATTTGTTTTCCTGGAGGTAAAATCATTATCGTTTGCGGGTAATAATCTTCAATATCGAAAAGTACAACAAGATTCCCTGGAAATGCATATCAGCATGGAGAAACAACGTAAACGAGGGAAAAGAGTATGTTCTGGATTCTATGAAGTCTCTCCTTTGGGAGATAAAGCTGTTGGTCTTACTTCTGAAATTGAAATTCTAATAAAGAAGATAGACCAGAATATAAAAGAGGGTCAATATAAAAATGAGAAAGGACAAGATACTATTCTGTTTGTCGATTTGAGCCAGTTTATCTTCCCATTTGAGATGTGTGAATGCTTGCCTATTTTTCCTGATATACTGAGAAAATGCAGTGAAAGTGGACGTTTGTGGATGTTAGCCTTTGGCCGTATTGGAGAGCGGATTTATACTTGTTGTGAGTTTCCTGGTAAAAAAAACTTTGATGTTGATTTGCAACAACATGGGATACTTGAAAGATATGAATTTATAAAAGGAATCATATTCGGTACCGGTTCCCAGCAAGGTAAAAAGAAGTTGTATGGCTTATATCGTTCCAAGGATGATGATACTGATGCTGTAGCATTCATGCGCAAAGTTTGTGACTTTGTGAATGATGATAAAAATTCATGGGGCTACGAATATTTCGACAACCTTGAAAGGTCTTTATTCGCCAGATGGAAAGTTTCTAAAGCTTCTGAAGATCCTAACTCGACAAACAAATAATGGTGAATATGTTCGTCGTTGTCTGAATGAAAACGGTAGAGTTACTTGATATCTCCAACTCTACCGTTTTGTTGTGTAATTTAGATGTATACTTGAAAATCTAAATTCTCAACATATCTACCTCTTTCATCTTCTCCAGTGCATTGGGTGATTGTCACGTGGTTTGTTCTTACTTCAATACCATCAGGCATGAAAGAATTCATGTATTTACATATTGAGTTTTCCAATGTATAAATATCCGCTGTGTAATAAGGTATTTCGCAAATAACTCTTACGATTGTATTGCCTGATTGTTTGAATAAACTCGGACCAATTTCTTGATTGGGGACAAAGCCGTTTCCAGTATATTTAATTTCTAACATAACAAAACAATATTATGTATTAGAAACCAATACCTCAGGTGGTATTCTTTGATTGCTTATAGGGTACTTTCGGAAAAATCCAAATCGTACCGAACGGCACCATTCTCGTCTTTGTAGAATTTACCTACTCCAATCAACTCTGGAAAATCTGCGGTCCAGAACGTAGCAATAGCAGTCGGCTGGGTGGACAGATCTATTGTCTCCAGAAGTTTTTTTGCTTCTTTCTCGCATTGTTGCTTTAGAGCATCAAAACTGTCTTCAGTCGTTCCACATTTGATGTTGATTCGTTGGGTTTGTTTGTCCATTTTAGTCATAGTCGGTTGTTGTTTAGGTGTTGTTATTTGTTCATTATCTTTTTGTAGTCCGGGTCTTTCTCGTCAATCTCTGGAAGGAAGACCTTTCCGTAGAATTTCAGTTCGTCGTTTTCGTTTCTGAATTGCCCGATATACCCTCTGCATCGCATGACCGGATTATCGGGATTAGCCTTCATCAGCAATTTGTGCCAAAACTTATTCAGGTCGCGTTCGATGTATCCGACCAGGTTCCCGCGTCCGTTGTAAACCTCGACAGCGTATTTGTCCCCTTTGACATCGTCGGCAGCATTTAGGCAGAAGTTCTCGGAGTATCCGATGTCCTTTTTCGAAAGTTCCCGATAATTGCTTCCGACGATTTTGTACTCGACCTCGTCATCCTCGGGTTTGACATCGTCGAATAGAGTCTCTCCGCGTTCCGTCGTATAGCCATATTCCTCGGTTTCAGTATTAGCCTCTTTGCTTTCGGCTGAGAAAGTGGGCTCCTCTTGGCGTCGTTTTATTTGCCTGGCTACGTTTATAATAATAACAATAGCACAAAATGAGATGAACAGATAAAATAGATCCTCGTTGTCTGATTGCGGGGCAATAGGCTCTTCTTGTAGGAGCGGTATCATTACAACATGTTCTTCGAAATCAGTGTAACGTGCGCGGGGTAATCTTTACTGCCGTTCCGGTTATGTTATAGTAGCCGGTTCTGCGGTCGAATCTAATGCGGAGCCCGATGATTCCGTTGGCACCCATTGCCTTCGCCCGGTCAACGAATTCAGCCAAAACCTCATCGTGCGTGATGTAGTCGTTGTCGCTGGGAATCCTTTCGCCGTTCACCGCATAAGTCCCGCTTGCTGAATCTTGCCGGACCCAGTATTTATCAATCGAGATGTCGGCTAAACAGTCGTACTCGAAAGGAACCGCATCCGATGAATAAATCCTGAACCCTTCCGCCAGATAGGGGCGATAGTCGACTATGGAGACATAGTCCGGGATTGCAGCACAGGCAGCAAACAGAACAGTCGCTATAACGAGGAGTGTCTTTTTCATCCTATAGTGTATTTTTCGAGATTCCGCCCTTGACCAGGTAGAGGCGCAGGATGTCGACCTTTCAATCTCGAGCCGGTCGAGCCTTATATCCACATGTTTTATTTGCAGATGGATATGACTAACGATATTACCGATACAATGAACGTGGCGATTGTTATGTAGTACGAACGAGTAGCTATCCTTCTGCTAAAATCACGATATTTTCTGTTTGCGTCAATATCCTCGATTGTTAATTCTGTACATCGGTCTTGCTGTTGCTTCCGGATATGCTCCTCGGCTCCGGGTAGCATGTGATTATTAAACCCCGGCATACGCATTTAATACATTTTGCACGTTGCGATAAGTTCGTCCTTGTATTTGTATATATCGTTTAATGATTCGAGCAGATGCTTGGTCCCTTTTTTGTCAGCGTCGAACGTCTCGATGTATTTATTCGAGCTGTTGAAGTGGAGTCTGCAGATTGGTTTGCGATTGTTGTCGTCGAGCAGAATGCCAAAATACGATTGAGTATCTCGTTTTGCAACGCGGTTGATGTCGTCTATTTCGGGGTATAAAATCGCTCGAACAATATAGAATCCCTGCATCTCCTCCTCCGTGGTTACGACTTTGTTCTCAGGCTCGTCGGGCAAAGACTCTTCCGTGCGGGAGTTCTGAGGCTGAACTTCAGGCTTTGTTTCTGACCTGTTTTCGACTACGGCGTCCGAACCGATTGCGGATTTCAGACGTTCGTTCATGTAGTCGTTCGCGTATTGTGCAAATGCCTGTTTTACGATGGTTCGGAATTGCTCAAGCGTGATATCGTTGAATCGTCCCGGGTAAACTGGACGAGCGAAATACTTCACAAATTCATCACTGGGGTTGTTGACTTCTTGAACGATGGCGTTTCGAATTTCGTTCGTGTATTTTAGTTCGCTGGCTGTATTGAGAATCGTGTCGACGTCGAAATAGCTTTTGTGGAACTCCCTGAGCTTCTCGACTTGAGATTCCCGGTATTTTCCCAAATTGAATTCAAAGAACGGCTTTTCGTCCATCTTGTTCTTCTCGACCAGGTCGGTGTAGAACCGATAGATGATACCGTTTGTCAGAATGCCAAATCGGGCATTCGATACGTGGAAATAGCGGAACAACTGACCATTGTGGGAGCTGAGGTCTTCTTTCCAATGCTTGCATTCAATGAGTATGATGGGTTGGCCGTCCTTGTGGATTGCGTAATCTATTTTCTCACCCTTTTTTATTCCAATATCACAAGTGTACTCGGGGACGACCTCCGTCGGGTCGAATACATCGTAACCGAGCGCTTGAATCATCGGCATGATGAACGCTGTCTTGGTTGCCTCTTCGGTCTGGATATTTTCTTTGAGTTTGACAACGCGGTCACTCAGTTGTTTTATTTGGTCTTTGAAGTCCATATTGGTTGTTTTAGTTGTTGGATTCATAATTTGTTTTCAATCTGTCTTCGTACGGCGTTTCGCTATAATACTTATTCCCGAAATTGTCTATCTGGCAGCGGAATATGCAGCCCTGCACGACCGCTTTTTGGTATGCCTCCTGGAAGGATTTTGCCATGGTAACAGTTCCTGAAGCTCCAGCTCCAAATGGATTTGAACGGTAGTACAGAACCTCGGTGATTTTGCGTTCGGTCCACATTTGGGAGTTGGCGTGTGTTTTAATTTCTTCAATTGTCGCTGTCGGGGTAACATAGACGAACACCCGGAAATTATCGGGACTCTTGTAATACTCAATCTGTTCGAATTTGCTTCCCGTGCAGGCCCCCGCAAGGATTAAGGTGAAAAGGAGAAGAAGTCTCTTCATAAGGTTACGTTTAGAATATGTTTTCGCTGATTTTCCGCTTGGCTTTGTAGATGGCCCGGATATTCGACAGCTCAATCTGCATTTTCCCGTATTTCTCATTGTCCGATGAGAGGACAATCATGTTGTGGTTGAATATGCAGTTCTCGGCAATCCGTTTGATGACGACCATTTCGTTGAAGACGACGACAACGACCCCCTCAGCGTAGGCCCATTGGGCCTCGTTAATCTCCTTTGCCAGAATTAGAGCTCCGTCGTTTATAGTGGGAACCATTGAATCTCCGGAGACCTCGAATATCTTGTAGCTTGAATCCAGTTTCTCGCCATTTAGCGGGATGACCGGCATCTTTTCAAACGCACATTCTTTCTCGTCGCAGATACTTTCCACGAAACTGGCTGATGCGTGAATCGGGATAAAATCAATCATGACAACCGATTCCGTATCGGCTTTGATTGCCACACCGACCTGGTGTGCTGCAGTTGAGAGCATATCGCCGTCGCCGGTCATGACCCATCCTATGTTCAGGTCCGGATATTTTTCCCTGACGATGGCTTCATACTTGGGTCCAAATCCCTTTGACATAGCATTAACATATCCGGTTGATGCCCCGATGCTCTCCGCAAATGCGATTTGTGTAATTTTTTTATAATCCAAGTATGCTTTAAGTCTCTCTTTAGCAGTCATATCTATGATATATTTATAGATAATACTATTTTTATAATAATAAAATATAGATATTTCTATGCTATAATATAGAAATTACTATATATTTGCATTGTCCAACCAATCGTACACAAAAGTACGAAGAAGTGGACATTTTGAAATGTAAAGATTTACAAAAAATTGGACAAAAACAAATGGCGGAGGTAAAAAAGGACGATCGGATTGTGCAGATTATCATCACAAGACGAATGCACGGAACGCTCGATGATTTGCGGTTGAAGCCCTTGGCTCGGGGTGGGGTTGATTGTACGATTGAGGTAGATGGCCAAATCGTATATGAGACCAAGCTATCTTTTATTCACTACAAGCAAACAGAGCCATGGCGGTTTGAGCAATGGCTGATATCTGGGATCGATTCATCGGAACAGGGAAAGGACCGACAGAATGGACGATCCTATCGATGCAATCTTTTGAGCCGTATCAAGTTGTTTTGGGGAAAGGTCGCGCGAAAGTTTGTCGATTTCCATGCCTAACTTTTCGATATTGGCCTTCAGCAGGGTTTCTTGTCCAGTAAATCCTCCTGTTCGCCATAGATCGTGGGCCTCGATATGAGTTTGGATGAAGACCTCTCCGCCTAAACAAGCATCCATGGAGATCAGGTTGAGCCTTTCAAAATGCTGTAAAATGGCAAAGTACTCATCGCTATCAATTCCGTACCGGTCACAATCAGTATTGATGTTTGCTTCGCTGTTGATTGGCGAATTAACGATATCGGAAAGTATGCGATCCTTGAGCTCCGGAGTAATCATAGCATAAATATTTGAATGACAAATATAGTAAAATGACGATGATTAACCAACCATCAAATCCTCGCAATCCCGACAATTCCTTCACCAAGGGAATCCGCGAGGTGGCCGAACGCGACCGCCGCGAAGCGGCCGAAGTACGCGAGGAGATTCGGGCCGAACTCGGAAATATCGGGCGTTCCGCATACTATTACCGGCAGTGGGGGATTACGCCGCACTCTCCGGCCGAGCGGAGCAGCATCGAGTCGGTTTTCCGGCGGCACAACGTGATGGAGCCCTGGGGATTATGAAACGCGCCGAGAACACACTGTCGCCGGCCGAGTCCCGCGTGATGCAGGCTGTGATTGAGACCCGTGGCGGCAATATCGCACGGGTGGCCGAATGCCTGCACGTAACCTACCAGGCGGTGGCCAACACGCTGTCGGTGATGTACGACAAACTGCAGGAGGAGTTGGACGGGAACAGAACCATGCAGGCGCTCGTCGTCTGGTACTACCGTTCCGAGATTCGGCGCCGCTTCGGCGCGGCCTGCCTGCTGTGTCTGTTCTGCGTGTATGTGTTCTGCGGCGGGGAGTATGAGCGTACGGCGCGGAGGGCGCGCCGGGGACGCAGGGAGACGGTTGAATATATCATAGAATAGAACGATATGAAAGTCAAGTTGGACCGAGAAGTCCCGACCTTGTTCCTCAAGGGGAGCGATGAGCTCGGGCGGGCGACCGGCATCACCAGCGAAAAAACGCACGCCCTGTGGCGTCGTTCCGGTCTCAAATACCTGGTTATGGGCGACGGCACCTTCCTCTACGACCCTGCCGAGGTGACCAAGTTCCTCAAGCGCTTTTATGCGCCCCAACAGTTGAAGCAATCACTAATACCATAAAACCATGACGATGATTGAGCGATGGCCCGTTCGCGGGGCCGAGATTCAGGTCTATGAACTGACACCGGAGGAGGTCCTCCGTCAGAACCGCCGTGACAATCGGACGAGGCGGTGGGCAACCGTGCGCTGCATGCTGCGGCGGTGGATGGGTTTCAGACAAAACTGACGAACCATGGGACTCGAGCGTAATGGCAAGACGTGGAGCGAGGAGGAGGTCCGGCAGCTGCTTGACCTGGCTGGGCGCGGACTGTCCGACCTCGAAATAGGGCGGGAACTCGGTCGGACGGAGAAGGCCGTGACCGTCAAACTCGAACGACTCAGACGCGGCCCGGGTGTCAGGGTCCGGAGGGCCGTTCGCCTGAATGGAGGCGAAGCCGGCAGGCGGAAGCTCGATTGCATGCCGAACCCCTTCAACCGGCGGCGAGACAAGTACAACGACTGGTAACCGGACAGCAGTATGAAAAGAGATGCGAAGAGACGAATCATGGTTGTCGACATCGACGGGACGCTGGCCGAAGTGGGGTTTCGGCGCCGTCGGCTGCTCGAGACCCGCCCGGTCGACTGGGAGGCCTTCTACGGCGACCCCTTCGACGACCTGCCGCGAGGGAACGTCTGTGCCTTCGTGAAGCACGTGGCCCGGCAGTTCGAGGTGATGTTCTGCACCTCGCGGCGGGAGTGCGTGCGCGAAAAGACGCAGCAGTGGCTGTTGCGCCATCTGGGCTTCGCGCCTGGCGACTATACGCTCATCATGCGCGAGCATGGGGACACGAGGCCGGACTATATCCAGAAGCTCGACCAGTTCTTCAAGGAGACGACAGCCGAGGAGCGCGAGCGGGTGTTGTTCGTGCTCGAGGATGACCTGACGGTCGCCCTCAGATGGCGCTTGAGAGGTTTCACCTGTTTTGTAGTACGATGACTATGGAGGGATGGATTAAGATACACCGCGGGCTGCTCGACTGGGAGTGGTACTCCGACACGAACTGTGTGCGGATGGCGCTGCACCTGCTCCTGAAGGCAAACTTTCAGACCCGTCGCTGGCGGGGAATCACCGTCGAGCGGGGTCAGCTCGTCACGAGCCGCGCTGCGCTGGCCCGCGAAACGGGACTCTCGGAGCGAGAGGTGCGGACGGCTGTTTCGAAACTCGAAAAATCTGATTTTCTGACCAGCCGTGCGACCAGCTCCTACACGGTCGTAACGATTTGTAATTACGAACGATATCAGTCTACGGACAGCACGGAGCGACCAGCCTTCGGACCGGCTGACGACCAGGAGGAGACCAACTTCCGACCAACTTCCGACCAGCGAGCGACCACAACGGAAGAAAGTAAGAAGGGAAGAAGTAAGAAGAGCACACACACCGTAGATACGGAAAAGGGGGTTGCAGGGGGAAAAACGGCCGGGCCGTCGGCGGAGCTGACCGAGGCAGCCGATGTGCTGCTGGCATGGATAGGGGAGCGCTTCGCGCAGATAGCCGCGATGGAGGAGCCCTTCACGCGGCAGCAGCTGGTGTGGATGCTCCGCAAGTACGACGTCGAGGACATCCGGCGCCTGGTGGCGGCGATGGACAACAAGGGGGCGTGGAAGAACCGGAGCGCCTTCTGCACCTTCACCTCCTACGCCGCCCGGGACCACGAGCTGCTGACGCGGCGGCAGGCGGAGGCCGAATGCGGCCGTTTGTACACCTACCTGCAGATGGTGCAGCTGCTCCCGACGAACGGGGGCAACTACCGTGCGGAGGATTTCGAGACGGTGCAGACGCCGCAGGGAGTTCGGTGGCGCATCCGCACGCCGCGAGACTGACCGATGGATTGGCAGGGCCTCCGCGGCGGCGGAGGGTGCCAACGGCTTGCCGCAGCCGTTGTCCGGGTTCGACTCCCGGCAATCCGCAAATCATAATTTTCTCAAAATGAAAACAGTAGAACAACTTAATGCTCTTATCCAAGACAGAATCCAGTCTATCGAGTCTCTTCGAAGTGAGGATGAGAAAATATGGTCCGACCGGAAAGTTATGACGGAGTCGGACGTAAAGCGTAGCAAAATAATCCGTCTCAAGATTGGGCAACATAATGATGAGATTGCCCATTTACGTCGCCATGTCCTTTTCGTTGAGACTACCTCGGAAGAGGGAGTTAGAATGACATTAGAACAATTGCGCAAAAGAGCTAATCGAATTAAAGCATCTGCAAGTTACTTCGATTCAAAAGAGATGAAAAAGGAATATATGTCGAATGCGGGAATGCGAACTCTTCGTAAACAAATAGCGGAATTAGAATTTTTGCTGCAATAAATGGCAACTAAATTTTTCTACATAGACTTGTTCTGCAATGTAGGAAGCCTCTGGCCGATATCAAGCGTAAAGGAATTACGATAGGGCAAGACTGTATGAAATGGGGTGTACCAGGGCATGAAATATTCATTGTCAAACTGGAAAACGGATATGAAAACGATGACGAAGGAGCGGCTGGCGATGCTGCTCGATGGAAATGAATATTTGGAGGAGATGACTCGGGAGCAGGAGCGCATCGCCGCGGAGAACAACCTGCTGGTATTGTTCTGCCAATCGGATGACCTGCTTGAGATGCGCGGTGCTATCCACGATGAAGAGGATGCGATGGATGGGGGTGAATTCGCTCTGCTGCTGAATGGGGAGCAGTTCTATGATGAAGAGGATAATGAAGCAATCCATCGGGCAGAATCGAATGTAGTGATGCGCATCTCTGATGAGTTCGACAACGAGGTAAACCCACGGTTTATCCGGGTCGAGTGGAGTCCTGATGATGCCCGGCCGTTGAGTTGGCGCATTACATCGAATCTTCCGTGTGCCGTATTCACAATTTGCGAAAGCGGCGAGCCCTTCTGCGAGGGTGTTGTCATTGACCTGGACGAGATAGAACCGATAAAAATGCTGTAGTAGCACATGCCGACCATACCGAAACCACCCAGGAGGGCCTATCTGCCGCCGCGCGAGACTCAGGGCCGACGCATCCATGCGAATTCGGCCTTCTACCAGTCTGCTCGCTGGCGGCGTCTGCGCACCATCAAACTCAACGCCGACCCGCTCTGCGAGGAGTGTCGGCGTGCGGGCAGAATCACCGAAGCGACCGTTGTCGACCACATCGTCCCGATTAATGAAGGCGGTGCAGCTCTCGACCTGAGCAACCTGCAGAGTCTGTGCGACGCCTGCCACAACCGCAAGTCGGGCCGCGAAGCCCACAAACGAACCTCCCGCATATGAACACCAGCGCAACGATTATCGAAGTGATTGAGGAGTGGATGCAGAACCTCGACGTGATGGAGACCACACGCGCGAGCTACCGGACGAAGGTCATGCTCTGGTTCCGCTGGCTCGCGTCGCAGCGTGTCGACCCGCGATGCCCGGCCCGGCGCCACCTCCTCGCCTGGAAGCAGGAGCTCGAACGGAAGGGCCGCTCGGCGCTCACGGTAGACGGCTACGTCACGGCCGTGCGCCTCTTCTACAAGTACTGCGCCGCGCGGGGCTATTACTCCGACATCGGCGCCGGCATCCGCTCGTCGGTCCGCTACCGCGGCCACCGCAAGGGGCGCCTCACCTCCGAGGAGGCGGCGCGGCTGCTCGATTCGGTGGACGTGGCCACCTTCAAGGGCAAGCGCGACAAGCTGATGCTGGCTCTGATGCTGCTGCTTGCGCTGCGCACGTGCGAGGTCGAACGGGTGAACATCGAGGACTTCGACCGCACGGAGGAGGGTGTGCCCGTGCTCTACATCCAGCGCAAGGGCCGCCACGAGAAGGTCGAGGCGCTGGCCCTGCCCGATACGATTGTCTCGCTGTTCGAAGACTACGTCTCGCTGCGCGCCTTCCGGCCGGGCGAGGCGCTCTTCGAAAGCGCCTATCGGAAAAACAGCCATCGGTTGAGGCGGACCTCCATCAGCCAGATGGTGCACCGGAGACTGGCCGACATCGGCATCATCAGGCCCAACATCACGGCTCACTCGCTGCGCCATACGTGTGCCTGTCTGATGGTCGAGTCGGGGGTCGACCTCGAGACCGTGCGCGACATGCTCGGACATACGACCACCAACACCACGCGCATCTATGCCGAGGAGGTGCACGCCCGGATGCTGATTCGCAATACTCCGGCGCGACTGGTCGAAAAGGCCATCGAATCGAGTCGCCGGCCTGCTGGATGAGGCATGTAGATATAATTACTTCCGGGACTTATATGATACGGAATCGGCGGCTGAAACGCACGCGGAACGCGGCGTATCTCCGCAGGAGTTAACGCGCGAAGAGACTGACGTACAGAGCTCTGACGGATAGCGCTCCGGCGCCGTGCAATCCCGGCCAGAGAGGTCTCCGGACCGCATGCGGCCGCGTTTGGACCGATGCGGGGAGGGTAGGGGGTCGGAATCGCTGGAGGGTCGGCCCCTATCAACCGCCACCCCAGTCAAGAAGACACACGTCCAAAATTTGAAACTTTTTGAGAAACGACTATGGGAAGAAAACCACTGCCCGATGAGGTCAAGGCGTTGCGCGGCACGCTGCGCAAATGCCGCACCGCAGCCTCCGCGACGGCTCCGGCCGGCCGGGGCGTCTGCAAACCCGTCACCAAAGCGGCGCCGCCGGCCTGGCTGGCCGACGATGCCCGGAAAATATTCGACCGCACGGCCCGGATGCTCATCTCCTGGAAGGTGCTCACGAAGCTCGACATCCCGCTGCTGGCCGCCTATGCGGCCGCCTACGCCAACCTGCAAAGGGCCTATGCCGACATCGTCAGCGGCCCGGGCTACTTCATCGAAACGGAGAACCGCTCCGGTTCGACCTCCATCACGATGCATCCGGCGGCCAAACTCTTCAAGGATTCGCTCGACGTGGTGAACAAGGTCGGGGCGCAGTTCGGACTCTCGCCCGTGTCGCGCCGTCAGGTCGAGTCCGCCGATGCGAAGGAACTGCACGATGCCGAAAAGGCCACCGACCCGTTCGGCGAATTCCTCGACCGGCCATGAAGCGGCAACTCCATCCCGCCGAGCAGTATGCCGTCGATGTGCGCGACGGGCGTATCCCCGCCTGCCGCTATCTCCGTCTGGCCGTCGAGCGCTACTTCCGCGACCGCGCCGAGGCGGTCGAGCGGGGGTGGTACTTCGACGAACGTGCGGCGCGACGCCCCATCGACTTCATCCGGATGCTGCCGCACATCAAGGGCGAGTGGGCCGGCCGTCGGATTGAGCTCGAACCGTGGCAGCAGTTTTTCCTCTGGAACCTCTTCGGCTTCCGCCGCGCGGCGACCGGTTACCGGCGGTTCCGCGAGGCGTACCTCGAGGTGGCGCGCAAGAACGGCAAGACGACCCTGCTGGCGGGCATAGGCTGCTACATGCTCTTTGCCGACGGTGAAGCGGGCGCCGAGGTCTACTCCTGCGCCACGACGCGCGACCAGGCGCGCGAGTGCTTCGGTGCGGCCCAGGAGATGGTCCGCCACAGCGCCCTGTCGCGCCACGCCCGGATATTCCGGTCGGCGGGCGGGTCAATCGCCTACGAGGCCACCGGTTCGGTCTTCAAGCCGCTCTCGTCGGATGCCAACACGCTCGACGGCAAGAATGCCTCCTGCACCATCGTCGACGAGTTCCATGCCCACCGGACCGGCGAGGTCTACGCCGTCATGAAGTCGTCGATGGGCGCCCGGCGCCAGCCGCTCATGTGCATCATCACCACGGCGGGCTTCAACCTCTCGGGGCCCTGCTTCACCTACCGCTCGAGCGCCATCAAGATGCTGGAGGGCATCATCGAGGACGACGCGTCGCTGGCCTTCATCTATACGCAGGATTCGCGCGAGGAGCTCGCCGACCCGGCCCTGTGGGTGAAGTCGAACCCCTGCTGCGGGGCCTCCGTCAAGACCGACTACCTGGAGGAGCAGTACCACACGCTCCGGACGAAGCCCGAGCAGGAGAGCAGCATCCTCACGAAGACCTTCAACATGTGGGTCCAGGCCTCCGACGTATGGCTCGGCGACGACGTCTGGTGTGCCTGCCGCACGGAGACCTCCGTCGAGGCGCTGGCCGGGTGCGAGTGCTACGGCGGGCTCGACCTGGGGTCGGTGAACGACTTCTCGGCCCTCGTGCTCGAGTTCCACGAGAACGGACGCACGCAGCTCCTGCCCTTTTTCTGGATTCCCGAGGAGAAGTACCGCTCGCGTCGCGAGATGCTGCGCGAGCATGTGAACATCGACGTCTGGGTGCGGCAGGGCTTCATCCGGGTGACGCCGGGCAACGTGACCGACTACGACTTCATCCGCCGCGACATCGTCGAACTCGGCGACCGCTACTCAATCCGGAAAATCGCCTACGACCGCTGGAACTCCTCGCAGCTGGTCATCGACCTGCTGGCCGAGGGGCTCCCGATGGAGGGCTTCCAGCAGTCTATTTCGAACATCTCGCCGCCGACCAAGGACTTCGAGCGGCTGGTGCGTTCGGGCGCAGTCGAGCACTTCGGCAATCCGGTGCTGCGCTGGCAGGTCTCGAACGTGGTGGTCTACCGCGACGCCAACGACAACCTCAAGCCGGCCAAGAACCGCAGCCCCGACAAAATCGACGGCGTGGTTGCGGCAATCATGGCGCATGGCGAGTGGATGAGCGCCCAGCGCACGCCGGAGCCCAAATCCGTCTACGAAGAACGGGGATTGAGAACCTTCTAACGAACGATACCATGGAACAGACAACGACGAATTTCCAACTGGACGAGCCCACCCGGCGCTTCATCTCCGGGTCGCAGGGCTTCTACGAGCGCTACGTGAAGATGCTGGCCTACTACGAAACCAACGAACAGGCCTACGAGGCTACCGAACGGCAGTATGCCGAGGTGGTCGGGCGGAGGCGTTTTGCAAGTTTTCAGAGTTTCAAGACCGCCTACAGCCAATTCTGCCGCCGTCGGCGACCCCGCTCAAAATAGCCTGCAGGGGCGATTTTGCAAAAAGTTAACGGCGTTAACCCTCGAAAGTTAACGCCGTTAACCTTTTTTTTGCCGCACATTGCAGAATTTTGTTACAGAAAATCGCAAACGATGGGATTCTTTCGCAACATAGTGGCACGCGCCGCCTCGTGGGCGGGTCTTCCGGTGATCGTCAGCCGGGGCGGCCTCACCAATACGATGGGGAAGATGGAGGATGTCGACCACGATCTCGCCCTGAAGATCTCGACCGTCTGGTCGTGCGTGCGGCTAATCTCGGACTGCTTCTCGACCCTCCCGGTTCATGTCAAGGAGCGCGTCGACGACCGCCGCCGAATCCTGCGGACCGACCATCCGGTGACGCGGCTGCTGACCAAGCCGAGCCCGAAGATGAACGGCGTCTCGCTGCGCGAGGCACTGATGGTCTCGGCCCTGCTGCGGGGCAATGCCTACGCCTTCATCACCGCACGCGACCGCCGCGAGTACCCGACGCGCCTGGACTTCGTCCTGCCGGATAACGTCTCGCTGTGGGAGGGTGACGACGACGTCTTCTACTCGATCCTCGGCAATTCGGCCCGGATCCCGAGCCGCGACGTCGTGCACATCAAGGGGCTTTCGGTCAACGGCCTGCTGGGCCTCTCGCCGATTCGCCACCACGCCCGCCTGCTCGAACTGGCGAATAACTCCGTGGAGTTCGCCCGCTCGTTCTACCGCAACGGATGCCGCACGACCGGCGTCTTCAAGAATCCGACGGAGTTGAGCGAGGAGGCGTGGAAGCGGCTCTACAAGCAACTCTCCAATGCCTATTTCGGGGCGCAGAATGCCGGGAAACCGCTGCTGCTTGAAGGCGGCCTCGACTATTCGTCGATCACGATCCCGCCCGAGGATGCGCAGTTCATCGCCACCCGTCTGCAGTCGATCGACGAGATCGCCACCATCTTCGGCGTGCCGCCCCACATGGTCGGCGACTTGAGCCATTCGACCTATTCGAACAACGAGCAGCAGAACCTCGAGTTCTACAACGTGACCCTCTCGCCGTGGATCACCAAGGTCGAGGAGGAACTGAACGACAAGTTGTTCCTCGAAGAGGAGAAGGGGCGGCTCTACGTCGACATCGACGCCCGGGGGCTGCTGCGGGCCGACACGGCCTCGCGCACGAACTACTACCGCCAGATGTACAACATCGGGGCGATGTCGCCGAACGAGATCCGTGCAGCGGAGGATCTCGATGCCTACGAGGGCGGCGACACCTTCTTCCGACCGCTGAATATGCAGGAGGCCAATTCATCGAACAATTCATCGAACAATGGACAAAAATAAAGACAAGGCAATCAACCGGCCGGTGATGCGCACGATGCGGATCGTCGATTTGCACGTCGAACAGCGTGCCGACGGCCAGCCCTCCCGACGGATCGAGGGCCGCGCCGTGCCGTTCAACGAGTGGAGCAATCCGATTTGGGGCGAGTGGATCGAGATGATCGCCACGGGGGCCTTCGACGGGTGCGACATGTCGGACGTCATCATGTGCACGGACCACGGCACCAAGTGCGCCGACGTGCTGGCCCGAATGCGCAACGGCGAGGGGACCCTCTCGATTCACATCGAGAGCGACGGCCTCCACTTCGCGTTCGATGCACCCCGCACGACGCGCGGCAACGACCTGCTGGAGCTCGTCAGTCGGGGCGACATCGGCGAGTGCAGCTTCAAGTTCATCGTCGCCGAGGACCGCTGGACCTGGCGCAGCGCAGCGAACGGTCTGAAGTACGACCAGCGGGTGGTGACGAAAATCGCCCGGCTCTTCGACCTCTCCATCGTCGTCTCGGGGGCCTATCCGTCCACCTCGGCCGTGACCGAACGCGCATCGGCCGACGAACGGGCGGCCGTTGAGGCTCTGCGCCGCGAGGCGGCACGCAGGTCAGAGGGTGCCATGGAGCTCGTACGCGAGCGAGTGGCGCTGTATGCAAGAATCGCAAACCATTAACCACCATACCATGAAGACAATCAAGGAACTCAAGGAGGAGCGTGCAGCGCTGGCGGCCCGGATGTCGCAGATGCTGGATGTGGCCGAGGAGCGTGAGGCCAAGGGCTTCACGGCCGAGGAGCGGGCCAAGTACGACGGCCTGAAGAAGGAGTACGAAACACTCGACGAGCGCATCGCGCTGCGCGAGGAGGACGAGGCGCGTGCAGCCGCATCGGCGCGCCGCATCGGTGGCGATGCGGGCAAGACGGCCGAGGAGCGAGCCGCCCGCCATCAGGAGGAGCTGCGCTCGACATTCATCGACTACGTGCGCGGTGCCGTCACCAAACCCGACATCAAGGAGGAGATGCGCGCCGAACTCTTCACCGGCACGGCCGACAACCAGGTCATCATCCCGAAGCTCATCGCGGACAAGGTGGTGCATGCCCTCAAGTCGACGGGCACCTTCCTCGAGTCCATCGACCTGGTGATTACCGAGAATGCGATTCCCTACACGAAGTCCACGCTCAACACCACCGACAAGGCGCTGAAAAAGCTGGCCGAGGGGGATGCGAACACGACCGACAAGGTGAAGTTCGAGGGCGTTTCGTTCAGCGCCTACGACTACGTGACACCCATCTTCCCGATTCACATCGCGCTGCTCGAAGGGACCTCCGTCGACGTCGAGGCGACGATTGTCGAGGCTGTCACCCAGTGCGTGAGCCGCGGCCTGCAGGAGCTCGCCACCCGCACGGGCACCGGAACCAACGACATCAAGGCGCTGCTGACGGCGGCGACCAAGGGCTTCACCTCGGCCGAGGATACGGCCGTAACCTACGACGAGCTGGTTTCGCTCATGTCGTCGGTGGACAACGCCTACGGCAACACCGAGCGCGGGGCCTTCATGATGAACTCGGCGACGCTGGCCGCCGTGATGAAGATTGCCGACAAGAACGGCCGGCCGATTTTCCTCACCGACCTGCAGACGGGCTCCGTCTCGCGCATCCTCGGCCGGAAGGTCATCATCAACGAGTCGATGCCCGACATCGCCGCCGGCGCCAAGCCGATTGCGTTCGGCGACTTCAAGTACTACCACCTGCGCATGGTGCGCGGCATTCGCCTCACCGTCTTCAAGGAAAAGTATGCCGACAAGCTCCAGGTGGGATTCATGGGCCATGTCCGTGCCGACGGCAACCTGGTCGACGCCGGAACGCACCCGGTGAAGTACCTCGAAATGGCAGGCGCCTAAACCTTCCCGGCCATGATACTCGGCAGAACGGGAAAAGTCTATCCGCGCCAGGTCATCGAGCGGATTGTCGGCGGGCAGATGCGGCTCGTCCCCGAAGACGGGGTGCTCTACGAGAATGCCGTGCGGAATCTCTACGCGGCCTTCGACATCGCCGAGCAGTATACGAACCGAATCATCGTGCGCAGTGTCGTGACATTTGCCTTCGATGGGTTCGAACCAGTCCTGGATATTCCGACGGCCCCCGTGCTGCGTATCGAGTCGCTCTCTTACTACGACGCGGAAGACCGCCTCGTCAAACTCGGCGAGGCGGACTACCGGCTCATCGCGGCCGAGCACCACACGAGCCTCGAACTGTTTGCCTCGCCGTCGCTCTCCGCCCGTCGCCGTCACGGCCGGGTTCTGGTCGAGGCGCTCTGCGGCTACAGCGACTATCGGGACACGCTCTCGCGCGAACCCGAGGACGAGGGGGGCATCGTCCTCCCCGGAAGCATTGAGGCGGCGGTGGCGCTCCGCGCCGGGACGCTCTGCGAAGCGGACGGCGACGCCGTAATCGGACGCTCGGTCTCGGCGCTGCCCGTGACTGTCGAACGGTTGTTGAACCCCTATCGCATGACGCCCTATGGCTGGAAAGGTTAGAATCACGCTGCTGCATCCTGCCACGACGCAGGACTCCGGAGGCGAGATTGTCGGCGTGCCGACCCCGTGGCGCTCGTTCTGGGCCACGAAGACCGAGAGCGGCGGCCGCGAGAATCTCTTCGCCTCGCGCATCGTCCACGAAGGGTCGGCCGTGCTGACGATTCCCTACGTGACGGGCGAGGACGGCCGCTCTCCGGCCGTGAATGCGCGGATGCTCGTCGAAATCGACGGGCGTCGCCGACCGATTGAGAGCGTCTACGAAGAGGGTTTCCGCAAGAAGCTGCACATACTCATCACACTGTCGGACCTTGACTATGACGGGGGGTATTGAGATACACGGATATGCCGAGGCGGTTCGGCTCATGAGTCAGCTGACCGACCAGATGCAGCGCACGCTCGTGCGGCAAGCGCTGCGCCGCTCGGCTCAGCCCATCGTCGCAACGGCACGGGCCCGCGCTCCGCATCGGACCGGTCGGCTCAAACGGTCGATTGGCATCGTTTCGCTGCGCCGGGACCGGGTGCCCACGGTCATCCCGATGGCTGTGGGGCCGGTATTCAGCGTGACGAAGAACGGCAAGGCCAACGCCTTCTATGCCCGCTTCGTACACGACGGTACCAAAGAGCGGAAGCCCTATGCCGTGTCGCGCAACAGCGCCCGGGCCGACCGCCGGGATGCCCGCCGGGGCATCCATCGGGCCCGCGTGCTCAAGTTCACGGGCCGGGAGGGCGGAACGGTCTACACGCCGACAGCCCGTGGCATGAAACCGAATCCGTTTCTGCGCAAGGCCTTCGACCTCTCCTCCGACGTGACGGTGGCCAACTTCGGACGGGAGCTCGAGACGGTGATAGCGCGTTTTGTAAACCGTAATTTCCGAAAGCTATGACCTCGACGGAAGCCCTCGTGCAGCTGCTCTCGCAGGCTGCGCCGAAGCAGAAAATCTACCCGGACGTGGTTCCGGCGGAGGTTCAGCCTCCGTTCGTGGCCTACTCCGAGGAGTCGCAGCCCAACACGACCTTCGACGGGAACGGGGGAGATGTGGACACGACGGTCGTGACCGTTGTGGCACAGACCAAACGCGAGGCCCGCGAGCTGGCCGACCGCGTGGCCGGTGCGGTCGACGGCAAACTCTCCGAAGGCTATGCCTTCTACTTTCAGGGCCGCAAGTTCGTGATGTATGCGGACGAGCGCCTTTCGAGCTACGAATTAACCTTCAATATTCTTTGATATGGCAATGAAGACAGGGAAAGGGCGCAGTCTGACGATGCTCTGCGCCGACAAGAGCGTCTACCACGCACAGACGCACACCTTCACCATCACACCCGAATACGAGGAGTGGGAGACCAAGGACACCAAGGGCCCGGAGTACGAACTTTCGAAGGTCGGATTCACGGCCTCGGTCGACGGTCTGGCCTGCGTCCGTGAGAGCGCCGGCGAGCCGGCCAACGCACACGATACGCCCGACATGATTGCCCAGGCCATGAAGGGCCAGACGGTGGACGTGGTGGTCAAACTGGCCATCGAGGGGACCACCGAGAAGTCCTACACGTGCAAGTGCGTCATCGACAGTTTCGAGGTCAGCGAGACGGTGGCCCAGAAGGCGACCTACAAGGCCTCGTTCAAGGGCTACGGGCTGGCTCCGGCCGAGTAGCCGTTCCGAGTTGAAAACTCCGGCGGAGGAACTCCTCCGCCGGACTAAACCTTTACGGGATGTTACAGAATCTTACAACCAACGGCCGGAGCTTTCCGGTCAACTTCGGCATTCGGGCCCTGGCGGCCACGGCCGACCAGCTGGGTCTTACGCTCGACAGCCTCGCCCGCGAGGCCATCGTCCCCGACATGTCGCTCGGCCGTCTGATTGAGCTGGTCACGGTCGTTGCGGCCGAGGCGCTGTCGGACGGCGCCCGCAAGAGCGGCGAACCGAAGCATTACACGCCGGACGATGTGGTGGACCTCATCGACGGCGACCCCGACGTGCTGCCCGCCCTGCTCGGGATGTTCCGCGAATCGATTGGAACCGGAAGCGCGGTTTTTCGGACAGCGGCCCGACCCGATGCCCCCGGGCCCGCCGCAGAAGAGGTCGGGCCGACCGACGGCAAGGTCAGGAAATCACCTACGAACGGCTCTATGCCGTAGCGGTCGGGATGCTCGGCATAGCGCCGTCGGACTTCGAGCAGATGACCCTCGCGGAGTTCGACGCGGCCGAGCAGGGGTTCATGCGTCGACGGGAGTATGACTTCCGCACGGCGATGAACATCCAGCGGTGGGGCAGCTTCGCCATCATGTCGTCGATGTGCGACATGAAGGGGCGGGGGATGGAGGAGGTGCTGCCCCTTCCGTGGGACAAGGCGCCCGGGCGGCGGTCGTCGACGGGCGAGCGGAAAATCACAAAACGGGAAATGGCGCGCATGCGTGAGGAGGCGCTGCGCGATATTGAAAAACTCGAGCGACATGGCAAGAAAAATAGCGGAACTGCTGATTAAACTTGGCGCCGATACGTTGGGGATTGAGAAGATGTCCTACGATGTACGGAAGCAGTTGAAAAGCCTGCAAAAGGATCTCACCAGCTTTGGAAAGAGCTGGTCGCTCTATGTGACGACTCCGCTGACGGCGGCGGCCGGCGTTGCGGTGAAGGCGGCCGACGTGCAGCTCAAGAACGAGCAGCGGCTGCTCACGGCTTTGCAGGGCCGCGAAGACATCCAGCAGCGGCTCATCCGGCAGGCGGGCGAGCTGCAGTCCCGCTCGCTGTTCGGCGACGAGGAGATTATCGGACAGCAGGCCTTCCTGGCGTCGCTGGGGTTGACCGAGCGGCAAATCAACGCGACCATCGAGGCGGCGGCGCAACTCTCCTCGGCGACGGGCATGACGCTCGACAGTGCCGTGAAAAACCTGGCGAAGACCTACGGCGGCCTCTCCGGCGAGCTGGGCGAGAGCATCCCGAAGCTGAAGGAGCTGACCACCGAGCAGATGAAGAACGGCGAGGCGGTGAAGTTCATCCTCGACAACTACCGCGGCTACGCCGAAACGGCTGCCTCGGCGGGTCTCGGCCCGTTGCAGCAGTTGAAGAACGCCATCGGCGACGTGGGCGAGGAAATCGGCAAGGTGCTGATGCCGATGATTCAGTCGGCGGCCGTATTGCTGAAGGAGTTCGCAGTGTGGCTGCAGGGGTTGTCTCCGGCCGCCAAAACGTCGATAGTGGCTATCGGCGGCATCGCGGCGGCCATCGGCCCGTTCTCGATAGCGCTCGGCTCCGTCATCAAGATGCTGCCGGCGCTCAAGCTGGGGCTCGTGGCCATCACCGGCCCCGTCGGACTCGTCACGACGGCCATCCTCGGAGCGGCCGCCGCCCTGGCCGTTTTCAAGGCGAATTCCGACAAGCTCTCCCGCGAACGTATCTCCGACCAGGCGCAGAAGTATATCTCGAGCGGCATGAGCGTCGACGAGCTCAAGCGCATGCGCGAGGAGGCGCTGGCCAAGAACCTCGAATGGAACGACATTAACCAGCGCATGCGCGATGCGACGAACCCGCTGAAGGCGAAGTCGCTGTCGTATTTCGTCATGAACTACTTCTCGAATGACCGTGACCGCGAGGAGGCCTACGCCAAGACACAGCTCTATTACGAGAAGGTCATGGCGCTCGACGAGGCGATATCGGCCCTCTCCCAGACGGCCGACGGGGCCGGTGTCTCGTTCGACGGTTTCCTGGACACCTTCTCGCAGGTGGGCAAGCAGACGGAGAAGAACACGGGTCTCATCGCATCGCTCGAGGCCGAGCTGTCACGGCTCGAGGCGGCCAAGAAGAGTGCCACCAGCACCTACGAAATCCACAATCTGACGCTGGAGATTGCGACGCTGCACGACGAACTTGAACGTCTCCAGCAGGTAGGGACCGCCTCTCCGGTGGTGCCGGCCTCCGCCGGCCTCTTCGGCGGAGGCGTCACTCCCTTGACGTTCGACCCCAGTGTCATCACCCCTTCCGAGGAGGTGTGGGCCAGTGCCCGCGAGCGATTCGCGGCGCAGATGGCCGAGTTCGTCTCCCAGGCGAACACGGTCGTCATGGACATGATGCCTGCGGTCAGGAATCTGTTCTCGGGTATTGGCTCGGCGATAGGTGAGGGGCTGGGAGATATCATCTCCGGGGACGGGACCTTTGAAGACCTGCTCGGCGGCATAGTCCGGGTGATAGGGCAGTTCTTGAAATCCTTAGGACAGCAGCTAATCGAACTTGGAGTCTTCATGCTGGCGATAAAAGAGGCAGTTATGGCGTCGTTTTCCAACCCGTGGACGGCCATCGCAGTCGGTATTGCTGCCGTAGCTTTAGGCGCAGCGATGATAAGTGCATTCAACAAGCGCAACGAGAAAGGCGTGGCGCTGGCCGAGGGTGGCCTGGCCTACGGACCGACAATGGCGCTCGTGGGCGACAACCGCGGTGCGGGGAGCGACCCCGAAGTCATCGCGCCGCTGTCGAAACTGCGGCAGTACGGCCTCGGCCGCCAGACCATCGAGTTCGTGGGCGGCCAGTTCCGGTTGAGCGGTTCAGACCTTCTGCTGGCTATTCAGCGAGAGGATGCCAGAGTCTCTTATGTAAATGCACTGTAATCATGGCAATGTACGGGCTGAAATATTTATGCGAATACCGCTCCAAGATGCGCGGGAAACTGCAGTACCGCATCGAAATCGCGGAGAAGGGTGCGCCCAATCTGTCGGATTCCGAAGCCGGTATCATACGCCCGTATTCGGAAGTGTTCAGCATAAAGTGGGGAAACTCCGATGATGCGGAGTATGTGGCCACCAAGGGAAGCAGCATGACGATGCGGATTCTCTGCGTGAATGATATGGAGTATCTGTCCCTCTTTTCGGTCGACCCGTTCCGCTTCAGAGTCACAGTATACGAGTATCGGGACTCGGCAGGCGGCGGCGAGGCCGTCCAGTCGCTGCTGTGGCGCGGGTTTCTCTCGGCCTCGAGCTACAAGGAGTCCTTTGCGCGTACGCCCTATGTCGTGACGCTTTCGGCTACGGACGGCTTCTCGTTGCTCGGAAGCATGCCGTATCTGAAAGACGACGGGACTAAATTCAGTGGATTGGTTGCCTTACAATCTTTGCTTGTGTCGTGCATGCGAAAACTGGACCTGGCGCTGCCTTATTCCGAATGGCTCTATATGAACGGCATCGACGACGGGGAACTGAATCTCGGTAATGTGTATATTGACAGCAGCAGGATATATTGGATGAAAAATGACGTGTCGTGGCTCGACGTACTCGAATTATGTTTGAAGCCCTTCATGGCACAGATTTTCCAGGCTTCCGGAGCCATCCACATCCGTCGAATCCGCTCGCTGCGTTCGACGAACCGTCCGGAGCTCTGGAGCAGCGTGCCGACGGTAACCGGTCCGAAACGACTGCCGGTCACGCTGCTCTGGAACAACAAGTGCAATATCAGAGGGTCGGCCGAACTTGAATTGCTTCAACCGTATAAGACGGTCGAAATATCGATGGACGATTCGAAAGATTCGGACGTAGATAAAGGTTTTTATCGGGCCGAGTCGTGGTCGAATGTTATATACCCTACGTCGTACTATCTCAAAGGCAGAGTTGTGTTTGGGACGCCGTCTGCTGTTTTAACCCGAAATATGACTCTCCCGGTCTTTTATCATGCTGCGAAAGCTAACATTGAAGTCTCGCTGGGAATTTATAATATGCTCACGGAGCACAGAATCAAAGCGTACGCAGAGGTTGAAGCAATAAAAGACGGGGTTCGATACAGATGGGATGATACGCAAAAAATTTGGAAAACCGAATTCGGCGGATATCCTTATGCTGAAATAGACGAGGCTGGGGGCGAACCATATACCGAATATTATGAAGAGAAATACGTGTCTCCTTATACGCCGGCATCGCAACTCCCCGGACATGATTTCAAAATCAACGTTACGAATATCATAGCCAATGACGACGGCTCTCCTTGTAGCTTCAGAATTCATGTGTCGGCATCCGGAGCCTCGGATTTTGACGCTCCCAATTCAGTGTGGATATTAATTTCAGATATTAAGGTTACAGCCTCGGTTGGAGATGCTGAATCTGATGTGTATGCTTCTCGAACCGCGATTTCAGCCGGGAATGTAAATGATTGTGAAATTTCCATTCCACTTCGTGACGGTGGGTATTATTTGAATATGGGAGAGGTGATTCCATATATCCTCCGTGATGCAACGGGAACTCCGATTGTCTCCTGGTTGGCACCGACCGAACGGGGCGACCTCATGCACCTGCTCGGGAACGACATCCTGAAGCTCCGTTCGAGCATCTGCCGGCAGATATCGGGCGAATTGCAGTGCCAGGACCCGGTAGACCTCAATACGCTCTTTTCGGACAGTCTGTTCACCCGCGCCATCTACTACGTGAACTCCCTCGAGTTCATGGCGGACCGGCAGGTATACAAGGTGCAGTTGCGGGAGCTGTCCAATCTGCAGACTGCGCCCGTCACTGGCGTTCTGACAGATGTATGTATGTTTGACGAAGAGTTGGAACTTGTTTGCGCCCTTCATGCAACGCTTTTTTTCAAGACGGCGGCATCTCCTTGTCGGGTCGCGATGTACAACACGGAGTCCCGCACCCTGGAGATGCTACCTTACAGCGACGCATCGCTGTCCGTGCGTAAAGGGCTCGATGCGGTTGTCGTCCAGATGGGTCAGACCGCTTTGTATGCTGTCGACAACGTCGGGTCTATTCTCTCTAAGCTCTCGTCCGATGCTACCATTGCATTGAATTTCGACACGGCGCTGTACGATGCAGACCGCTCGTCGTGGGTCTCGTTCAAGGCTGATTCGGCAGCGAACAAGACCATGGTCTATATTTTTACGTCGGAACTTGAACTCGAATCGGAAGATGAATTCGACCTGACTGCGATGGAGCTGCAACTCGCATCGTCGGGATATATTCTGACCGATGTGGCCGGACAGTGCTATTGGCACGGATATGAGTGGCATCCTTCTGGAGAAATGCAGCTTCTGCCGTATTCGGTTCGAGTCATATCCGATTCACTGCTGGTGAATGAAATCGACTCGTCGGGGCCACTTGCAGGCAAAGTCGAAGAGATAAGACGGCGAACCGGTCCCGACGTGACGGCCGACAGCATACTGGGGCAAATTTCCGTCCCGCAGCCCTCCGGGATGACCGTTTCGTGCAACTGCGCAATCGTGGCGGTGAAATACAAGGGGGTCAACTTCTCATCCGTAGTGTCGGTATTCGACGCCAGGGTGGGGCGTATCAACACCTTCAGTGTCGAATCCTCGGCCGGGGTAGCCGTGGCGGGAGCGGCCGTGTGGCTGTTGCTGGACGGCCGGAAACTGCAGTGCTATGCCTCTTCGGCATCGTGACAAAAAGAATGATATATGAGAAGTTATCGCATTGGCAAAACATTGAAGATTCGGTGGGGAATCTTGACGGGCGGGAAATCAGAGCCTTTGTCGGGCCGGGATTTGCGTCTCGAGATAGCGACGGGAAGCCGTTTCCGCAGGAACGTGCCCTTTGAGGCCGACGACAGTGTGGCGGAGTTCCTCTTCCAGGGTTCGGAACAGTGCTATGTCGGGGCCTATACGTTGACGATGTGGGAAAACCGCGGGAAGGAGAACCAGACGGTCGTCGACCGGTGCGATGCCTTCTGCCTGGTGGCCTGCTCATGCGAGGAGAGCGCCGAATCGGCCGACGAGCCAAATCTCGATGTCGAAACGCTGGAGCTGGGTACCTCCAATCTGGAGACCGGTGTTCCCGGCATGTCGGCCTACGAACTTTTCAAACGGCACAATCCCGACTCTGCGCTGACGGAGGAGCAGTATGCTGAGGCGCCCGTTCAGGCGGCAGGGGTTGCGTTGGCGATGGCCGAGCAGCTTGAAGAGACGGAGGCATCGGTGACGAAGGCCGAGCACACCCGCGAGCAGGCCGAGCAGGGGCGGGAGGCGTCGGAACAGAACCGTGCTGCGGCCGAGCAGACGCGCGTCACGGCGGAACAGCAGCGGGTGCTGGCCGAGCAGACGCGGGTGACGAATGAGTCGTCCCGCCAGACGGCCGAGACGGGACGCCAGGCGGCGGAGACGAAGCGCGAGGAGAACACCTCCGAGGCGATCCGGAACTGTAAGACGGCAACTCAAGAAGCGGAGGACGAAGCTGCCCGGGTTCGGACGTTGGCGGACAACCCTCCGAAGATTGTGGAGGTCAACGGCATGGCCTATTGGGCGTTCTACGACCTTGAAACAGGGCAGTACGTGACCTCGCAGCACCGGGCCGACGACGGCACCATCGTGCAGCAGGTCGAGGGCGCGGATGTCTCGCTGGATGTTGTGGGCGGAACGATGTACGTCTGCGGCGAGCTGACTTCGCTGACAATTGCGAGCGTCGATAACTCGACGAAGCCGTCAATCATCCGCTTCACGTCGGGTGCTACGGCTACGCAGTTCTCCTACCCGGAGAATTTCAATATAACAGGTTGGACGAAACCCGAGGAAAACAGGAATTACACCATCTGCATCTTGTTCGGTGCGGGCAACATGACCTACGATGAATAGCCTGCTGTATTACTACAACAACGTGCAGAAGATGGCCGCCTACCGGCAGGCCAAGCGGATGCAGCGCGGGGTTCTCACGGCGCAGGGCGGATTCTCAACAACTGATCCGGCCTTGATGCAAGTGCCTTTCACTATTCAGTGCGTGATACGTCCCACAAAGGTTACATCCACTTTGCAAGTGGCATTTAATACGAAAGGTGATAGCACAAATCCTCGCGTTGACTTAGATAAGTCTGGAAATATTGTAATATACGGAGGTAGATCTGTATTATACAATAACCCAGCTAATCTGGATAACATCTATGATATTGTATTTGTGGCCACGGATTCACAGCTATCATTATTTGTAGATGGATCTTTTGTTAAAAGTGTACCATATACAAATACAATGTCTTTTTATAATATAGGCTTTTATTTCGCTAATAACAAGCTATATTTTCAAGGCGAATATCTCCTTCACCGGCATTTCAACTACGCTATGAGTGCGGACGAGGTGAAGGCACTCGACAATCACAATGACCCGATGGGGTATGTGGTGCCTAAGGAGATGCGAAATGGCCTCCTCGCGGAGTATATGCCGCAGAATCTGATGTACGGGCGTGACGACAAAACGGTCGCAACCTCGTGGCTCGACAGCGCGAAGCAAATGCCTTTGTCGGACGAGTACATGGAGCCGCTGTTCCAGTCGATCGGCGGTTACGACATGGCGGCAAACGGCGCGCCGGAGATCCTCTACAACGAATAACAAACAGCAATCGCTATGCAATACGCAAAACTTGAAAACGGATATTTGATCCCGGCTCCCGGCGAGGTACGGCAGGGCGGGATGGTCATCATGAACCCTGGGCCGGAGATCCTCGGTCCGATGGGGTACAAACCCGTTGAATACACGGAGCGCCCGGAGATCACGACGCCGGGCAATGAACTACGGGAAGTTTACGCCGACAACGGCGACCGCATCACGGTGACGTGGGAGGAGTACACCCCGGAACCGGAGCCTGAATTGCCGGAGCCGATTCCCGACACGACGATCCGGCAGGTGGCCATGTTTGCCACGATGGCGGTGAATACGATGTCACTATCCGACGAGCAGTCGCTGGAGATCAAGGACCTCTATCCCGAATGGGCTTCGTTTATCGGCAAGTCGCTCGACGCCGGATTCAAGGTGCTCTACGAAGGTCGGCTCTACAAGGTACGCCAGCAAATCGCCACGGTGCTTGAGAACCAGTACCCGTCGGTGCACACCGCGGCGCTCTATGAGGAGATCAACGAAACAGTATCCGGGACGATGGAGGACCCTATCCCGTACAACGGGAACATGGAGTTGTTCGAGGGCAAATACTACTCGCAGAACGGCGTGACCTACAGGTGCACCCGCTCCACGGGGCAGGCAGTGTACCACGACCTCAGTGCGCTGGTGGGAATCTACGTTGAAAGGTGTTAAGGCTATGAAACGAATCTTCGACAAAATCGTCGGCTGGCTGAACGGCATTGGCGCCGACAAGTACAAGCACTTCGCCGTAGGAACGGCCGTTGCGGCGGTTGTCCTGCTGGCTGTGGCGCTGTTCGTTCCCAAATGGCTGGCGCTGGCAGCGTCGGTCGTCACTGTAGCCGTGGCGGCAATCGGCAAGGAGAAGGCCGACGCCAAGGCGGATCCCTGCGATATTGTGGCCACTCTCTGCGGAGGCGCTGTCGTGTGGATAACGTATTTAATCGGATAAAGATATGGAAGTGGATGCCGGACAAATTACGAGCGTTGCGAAAGGAATCAGTGATTTAGGAATGATGGCCGTGACGGCAGGAGTGTTTCTCCTGCTGTCTATGGGGCTGATGATTTCGTGCTTCGCATGGTTCAAATCTCTAATCAATGGTATCATAGACGACAACAGAGGCGCGATGCAGGAGTTGTTAGATGAAACCCGCGCGCAGAATGAGAAGTTGACAGATATATCGGAGGGACTTCGCCCCGAAACCCAGTTGCGAATCAAGAACACTGCCAATGTGTTCTTCGATCTGGCTGTCGAGAAGGTGTGCCGAATCATTAAGAAGGTTCGGGAGGAGAATCATATCGTCGACCACGAAGCGACTGCGGCGAAGATCAGAACGCTTTTGCACAACATCCATGAGGATCGGAATACGCGATTCGAAAGCTATACCTATCGAGGTCGAAAACTGTCCGAATATACGGATATTGCATGGGTTGAGAAGGTCGCCTCTGTTGTCGAGGATGAGATCTACAATTCGGCCGGTCCAAATAACGGGCGGGCATATACGAATGTGAAGGCCGCCTATGATGATATCAAACTTGATTTCTACAAAAGACTGAATCGTTAAACCAAATAAAACTATGAAAAATACAACGAAATGGATTCTTATCGGCATCGCCGCAGTGGCGGTGCTGGTAGTGGTGTTCAACCTGCTGCCGGGCGGAGTCCGCATCGCCTCGACCGTATCGGTCGCCGCCGGATTCGTTGCCGGCGTAACCGCCAGAGGGTGGTACGACCGCAAATCTCAGGAAAAGGAGGACGAGGCATGAAACACTTCACCATGGAAGAGCTGACCCGCTCCGATACGGCCCGGGCCAGAGGTATCGACAACACGCCGCTCGTCGAGCATCGACGCAACCTCATCGATATGGTCGACGAACTGATTGACCCGCTCCGGGAGCGGTGGGCCGTGGTCTGCGCCGATGAACGACTGGGGTCGCCGCAACTCCGCGTGACGTCGGGCTATCGCAGCCAGGCGCTCAACGAGGCGGTAGGGGGCGCCGCCACCTCGGCGCACCTGTTCGGCTATGCGCTCGACCTGGTGCCGGTGAACGGGGCGATGCGCCGCTTCAAGGAGGTATGCCGCGACTTCCTCAAGGGGCGGAAGTTCGACCAGATGATATCCGAAGAGGAGGATGCTTCGGGAACTCCTGCCTGGGTGCATGTGGGATATCGGAACGCAGCGGGCCGACAGCGTCGCCAGTTCCTCTCCATGCGCGGCGGAACCTATATTCCCATGACGGCATGAGACGCATCTACTACAACAGCTGGCTGGCGAAGTGCTTCATCGTCGGATGCAGCACCGCCATGTTCTTCGGCTACATCTGCACGAAGAACCGGCCGGACAAACCGCTCTCGGCCCGGCTCAAACGCCACGAAAGCATCCACGCCGAGCAGTACGGCGAGGTGACGCTTCTGGCCTTTCTGCTCGCCCTTCTGTTGCAGGCAGTGTTGGGCGACGGTTGGTGGTTCGCGGGCGTGCCGTTCGTCTACTACGTGCTCTACTTCCTGGAGGCGTCCCTCACGTGGTGCTTCCGGCTGGTTACCGACGGCTGGAAGTCGGCTGCCCGGATGGCCTACGAGTACTCCATGTTCGAACAGGAGGCTCGGGCCGGAGAGGGAGATGTCGGATATGTCGAATCCCGCAGGTTCTGCGCGTTCCTGCGTTATTTCGGCCGGATATGAAGCGGCGGATTGTCGCAGCCGTTGCGCTGGCCGCTGCCTTTTTCGGAGGGTGGTGGCTGGGGCAGCGTGCTGCCCGGACACGGATTGTCGAGCGGGTGCGGGTCGATACGCGCTTCTACGAACGTCCGACACCCTTTGCGGCAGCGGAGCGGACGCTGGAGGTGAACGTGCCTCGGCTGCTCTTCGCTCCGTCCGATACGGTGGAGCGGCTGGTGGTTGTGGGCGACAGCGTGCGGATAACGGTCGCGGAGCGGACGCTGGAGTACCGCGACTCGACCTACTACGCGCGGGTGGTCGGTCCGGTTGTGGGGCAGCTGGGTCCCCGGCTCGACTACCTCGAGACTTACAACAAGACGGTCGAGCGGGTGCAGCTCGTCCGCGAACCGTACGCCTGGGAATTCGGCCCGGCGGCCGGAGCCTGGATGGGACGGCACGATGCCGGCGTCTGGGCGGGAGGATATGTGCGACGGACGTTCGGACGCTTCAGCGTGTCGGTCGCAGCGGGATATGACGCCCGCAATACCGGTGCCTTCGGCCAGATTAAGGCCAGCGTGGCACTGTGGAGACGGTAGGTTTTGCCGTCTATGGTATCAATTAGCTTCGGTGTGCTTCTATCGCCGAACTCGGGAGTTCTTCCCATCAGAGAATAATTCATACACTCATATCAATTCAATGCGAAATTCCCGGGGTGAAACATGCTCACCTCGGGACACTTTGCATGGGAATCTTTTATCCAACTTTATGGCAATCATGAAAACCCCTATCTCTTACTACGGAGGAAAGCAGTCCATGCTGAAGCACATCCTTCCGCTTATCCCGCCGCATCAGCTCTACACGGAGGCATTCTGCGGCGGGGCCGCCGTCCTCTTTGCCAAGCGCCCGGCCGAAGCAGAAGTTATCAATGACCTCAATATGGAGTTGACAAACTTCTATTGGTGCGCAAAGATGTATTTTCAGGACCTGAAACGTGAAATAGAGAGGACGTTGCACAGCCGCGATGTTCATGCTCATGCCGCACATATCAATGCCCATCCGCAGTTTTTCACTCCGGTCGAGCGGGCGTGGGCCGTGTGGGCACTTTGCAAGATGTCGTTCGCTTCGATGCTTGACGGAACATTCGGCTACGACTTCAACGGTGCCATGCCCGAAAAGGTACGCAATGCCAAGCTGGATTTTACCGAACGCCTGTGCAGGCGCCTGGAGCACGTTACGCTCGAAAGCCGCAATGCGCTCGATGTGATTGCCTGCTACGACGGACCCGAGGCCTTCCACTTTGTCGACCCTCCCTACGTCAATTCAGACTGCGGGCATTATGAAGGGGTCTTTTCCGAGCAGAATCTCGAACAGTTGCTGCAACTGCTGGAAACGGTCAAGGGTCGTTTCATGCTTACCATGTACCCGTTCCCATCCATCGAAACGCATGCACGGAAAAACGGATGGCGCATCCATGCTGTTCAGCGTACCATCAGTGTGGCGAAATCGAATCGCCGCAGGCAGGAGGAGTGGATTGTCTGCAATTACGAATCGACGGAACAGACTACACTGTTTGGAGCGATTTGATGTAGTCGAGCACCGTCCGGTTCGCCCGGTCGACCTTTGTCCAGTCGTAGGAGATGTAGAACTTTCCGGCGATTGAGGTGTCGACGTGTCCCAGCCCCTTGCTGATTTCCTTTTCCGAGATGCCGAGTTTGTCGGCCAGTGTCGCCCAGGTGTAGCGCGCCCAGTAGAAGGTCAGCCCTTCAATGTTCAGCTCACGTCCTATTGCCCGTATTGCCTTCTGAATGCGGTTGTTGAATGTCTGATAACTTTCCCGATTCTCAATAAACCGAAGTACATGCTCTTTTCCTGCGTATCTGGAGATTATTTCAGCAGCCTCTGATTGTACGAGTATTGATACTGGATTGATGTTTTTCCCCGAGGTTTTCGTCCGGACGAAATGGGCACGGCCATCACGCAACCGGTCGAGGTGATACAAATCAACGAGATTCATGCCACACATGTAGAATGACAATAGGAAGAGGTCCCGGGCCGTCCGGCGGAAAGGGTATGGCGTATCGTAGGCAATCAATCGTTGGAGCTGTTTCTCGGTGAGCGCCTCCTTATCTTTGCGGGAGGAGGCAATCTTGAATTTCCGGAAAGGATAGTGCTCGAGTCCGATTATTCCCTCATTTATGGCGCTGTTGAAGACAGCTCGAAGATTTCGAAAATGCAGGGCTCTGGTGTTGATACTGGTGCCTCGCTTTTCGAGATAGGCATCGAATGCCTTCAGCCAGATGACGGTAATCGATTCGAACGAGAGACTCGACTTGTCGAACGCCTCGATTGTTTTAAGGGTATAGAGGCAGGCCAATCGGCTGTTCTCGGTGCGCCTTGAACCGGCGTATCGGTGGAAATAATCGGAAAGGCACTCCTTGTTTGATGCTGTTTTGACCTCGGTCATTAGCGCTTTGATTTCGGTGACGCTTTTCCCAGCCAGTTTCCCGTTGTTGTCCAGTTCCCGGAGTGTGTTCGTGTATTTGAAGAATAGCGCCTCTAAGCTCTCATTGATAGCACGTGCATTCGGACACTTTGGGAGTACGGCTTTGTTGACCTCTCCGTTCCAGTGTTCTGGCCGGATGTTGACGCCTGTGCCGATGGTCGTAACCTTCCCTTTTGAAGAGAGGAGAAACTGAATAGGGTAGAGCCCGCGTGCGGTCGCTCTTCGACGGTCGAGTTTTAGGGAAATGGAGGCCATTTTGTGCAAGTTTTTTGCAAGTGGGGCAGTAATGACAATGCGACGCATTGCCGCTACAATGCGTTATAAAGGTGGTTAATTCGGCGGAGAAATCCAAGAAATGAATACAAGAAAAGCACTTGCAGTTATGCAAGTGCTTGATTTTTAATTGGTAGCGGGAGAGAGACTTGAACTCTCGACCTCATGATTATGAATCATGCGCTCTAACCAGCTGAGCTATCCCGCCATGGCTTCGTCTCAATCCTCGGGCGGTGAACCGCTGTCGGTTGGGGTTTCAAAGCGAGTGCAAAGGTAGTACAATTTTCCGAACTACCAAAAAAAAGTGCAAAAAAAGAGTCCGAACCTCCGTCCGGACCCCTCTGGCAGCGGATTTGCACGCTCCACCCCAAACACTTTTCAATCGATGGAACGTTCTGAACTTTCGGAAAACAGACTCATGCGGCGCCTCTCCGAGCTCAAGGTGCTGGCCGGGCTGGTCCTGCTGGTGGCCATTTCGTGGGAAATCCTCGCCGGGCACCATCAGGCCTTCTCGCGCGGTTATCTGGCCGTGCAGCTGGTTGTCTGCCTGCTCTTCCTCTGCGACTTCTTCATCCGCTGGCGTCTGGCCGGCCGCAAGGGGCTCTTCCTGCTGCGCAACCTGTTCTTTCTGCTCATCTCGATTCCCTATCTGAACATCGCCGTCTGGAGCCACGCGCAGCTGCCGCGCTACTGGGAGATGCTGCTCGGGCTGATGCCCCTCATCCGGGCCTTCGGCGTGCTGGGCATCGTGGCGCACTGGCTCGTGACGGGGCGCATCCGCCAGCTCTTCGTCTCCTACCTCTTCACCGTGCTGGTCTTCACCTACCTCTCGGCGCTGGTCTTCTACGACTATGAAATCGGCGTCAATCCGAAGCTGGACGGCTTCGGCGACGCGTTGTGGTGGGCCTGGATGAATGTGACGACCGTCGGGGCCGAGATTTTCGCCGTGACGGCCGTCGGCAAGGTGGTCACCGTGCTGCTGCCGTCGCTCGGAATGATGATGTTCCCGATATTTACGAGCTACATCCTGCAGGAGTACGCCCCCCGCAAGCGGGAGTCCGACTCCTGACGCTCGGCGAGCGGGCGGGGTGCGGAGCAGGTGCAGAGTGGCTCTGCGGTCCGACTGCGCTGCCTTTTTGTGGCCGGGCCTGTGCGGCAAGATAAAACGCACACACGGCATGACATCCCGTAACGGGGTGGTGCGGTGTGTGCGTTTGTCGGTCCAGCCTCTCTGCCGCGGCCCTTGTACGACGCCGTTCTTCCCGGCGGTTCCGTCTTCCCGGGGTGGCGGTTAGCGGCCCTGCTTCTGCTGCTCGCGCAGCAGGTCGCGGATTTCGGTGAGCAGCAACTCCTCCTTCGTCGGTGCGGGAGGCGTCGCCGGGGCGGGAGCCGCAGCCTTGCGTCGCATCAGACGGTTCATCAGCTTGACCATCAGAAAGACGCAGAAGGCCAGAATGGCGAAGTCGATGCACTGCTGGATGAAGGCGCCGTAGTTCCAGTAGACGGGTTCGGCTCCGGCGGCTGCGCCCGACACGCTGTCGCGCAGGCCGCTCAGATTGACGCGCAGGTTCGAAAAGTCGGTCTTGCCGAGCAGCATGCCAATCGGCGGCATGATGATGTCGTTGACCAGCGACGAGACGATTTTGCCGAATGCGCCGCCGATGATGACGCCGACGGCCATGTCCACCATGTTGCCCTTGAGGGCGAACTCCTTGAATTCCTGTAAAAATTTCATGCTCTTGTGCGTTTTTGTGTTGTGTCCGCTTTACGGCCGTATGAAGGTACGAAAAATCGGGCGCATATCCAACCTTCCGACCTGTTTTGGCGCCGGACGGCTGAACGGCTGCCCGCCCCGGGGTTGGTTTTCTCCGGCTATTTGCGTAATTTTGTCGGATGGGCGGGGTGCACCCCCCCGACCTTCGGGACCACCTCCGCGGCCGGAAGCTGCGGGTGCAAAAGTTTGCCCGAGTGTGAAAACGGACAGCAAAAAAGAGATTCGATATGAAGAAGATTACCAATCCCTGGAGCGGGATGGAGGGGTATCGCTGCTTCGGCTGCGACCCCCACAGCGAACGCGGTCTGCGGATGGAGTTTTACGAGGACGGTGACGAGATTATGAGCGTATGGCATCCGCGCCCCGAATTTCAGGGGTGGGTCGATACGCTGCACGGCGGCATCCAGGCGACGCTGGCCGATGAAATCAGCAGCTGGGTCGTCTTCCGCAAGTACCAGACCAGCGGCGTGACGACGAAGATGGAGGTGCGCTACCACCGTCCCATCCACACCACCGACGAGCACATTACGCTGCGGGCTGCCGTGCGGCAGCAGCGGCGTAATCTGGTCGAAATCGGCGTCCGAATCTTCGACCAGCGGGGCGAACTCTGCACCGAGGCCACCTGCGTCTACTTCCTCTTCCCGAAGGAGCGGGCCCGCGAGGAGTTCCACTTCTGCGAGTGCGGCGTCTGCGACGAGGAGACGCTGCCGCGCTGACGCCCTGAGGTTGGTCCGCCGCATGGAACAGCCCGGAGGGGCGCGGCGCAGTCCGAATCTGTCGGCCCGGGGCACGCTTTTGCTCCGCCGGTCCTGCACGCTCCCGTCCGGCCCGGGGTGCGTTTCTGCTCCGCCTGCCCAGTCCTTCCTGCCGCCCGGCCCGGGGCACGCTTCCGTCCGGCCCGGAGCGCGCTCCTGTTCCGCCCGGCCTTGCCCTTCCGACAGTCCGGCTCGTAGACGCTCGCATCGGTCTTCCCGGCGGTGCCGAAGCCTGCCTCCTCTCGGAGCACCGAACACGAAAACCCCTGCAGTCGAACATCAACTGCAGGGGTTTTTCCATTCAGCGGTGGGGGAGCGGGCTCCTCCGCCGTGGGGAGTGATGCGTGATTACTCGATTTCGAGCAGCGGAGCGTCGGTCGGAACATTCTCGCCGACCTGGGCCAGCACCTGCTTGACCTTGCCGCTGACATCCGACGTGATGGAGTTCTCCATCTTCATCGCCTCGAGCACGGCAACCTCCTGTCCGGCCTTCACCTCGTCGCCGACCTTCACCTTGATGTCGATGACGCGGCCCGGCAGCGGAGCGTTGACCGTGTGACCCGTGATGGCGGCAGCCTTCTTCTCCTCGGCCTTCTTCTCCTCGACCTTCGGCTCGGCGGGTTTCGAAGCGGCGTAGGCCTTCTTCTTCTGCTCGGTGAGGAAGTTCTTGGCCACCAGCGGGAAGAGCTCGAGCAGCAGCACCTCCTTCTCGTTGGCCGCCAGCTTCACGCCGCCTGCCTCGGGCAGTACGGGGTTGGGCTGCATCTGATACTTCGACGTATCGTAGGGAGTCTCCTCGCGTACGCCGCAAATCTTGAAGCGGAACTCGGGGTCAATCTTGACGGGCGTCTTGCCGTATTCGCCCTTGACCAGACCGACGAACTGCGACGACTTGTTGGTGTACATCGGACGGCCGGCCTTCTCGTCGAGGGCGCAGTTCACGGCCTGTGCACCGACAATCTGCGAGGTGGGGGTTACCAGAGGCGGCAGACCTGCGGCCAGACGCACCGACGGGATGAGCTCCATGGCGCGCGGCAGAATCTCCTCGGCCTTGAGCTGCTTGAGCTGGGCCACCATGTTGGAGTACATGCCACCCGGAATCTCGGCCTTCTGGACCAGTTCGTTGGGTGCGGGGAAGCCGTAGTAGGCCTCAATCTTGCGGCAGGCGTCGATGGTGCCCTCCTCGTCGTCGGCCTGGGCGGCCTTGATGGCGCGGTCGAACAGGGCGTCGATTTCGGCGGGAATCGTATCCGTCAGCGGGTTGAACGCCTTGGGCTCGGGCTTCTCGACACCGAATACCGACATGTTGAGCTCCTTGCGGATTTCACGCAGCTGGGTGTTGATTTTGGCCACGGCCTCCATGTTCACGCCCAGGTCGATGCCCAGCTTCTTGCAGAAGACGTAGACCAGCTCGATGGCCGGAGCGCCCGTACCGCCGGCGAAGTACCAGCAGTTGGTGTCGACGATGTCGACGCCGGCAACGATGGCTGCCAGAACCGATGCCAGACCGTAGCCCGGGGTGCAGTGGGTGTGGAAGTCGACGGGAATCGACAGATGCTGCTTGAAGAGGCGCACCAGCGTGGCCACGCGGCGCGGCGGGATGAGGCCCGACATGTCCTTGATGGTAATCATGTCGGCACCCAGAGCGGCCATCTGCTTGGCCTTGTCCAGGAAGTATTCATCCGTGAAGACGGGCTTCGGGTTCTTCTTGCCCATCAGCTTGGCGAAGAAACCCAGCTCGGGATATTTCGGGTCGACCGTGTAGCAGACGGCGCAGTCGGCGATGCCGCCGTACTGTTTCACGTACTTGACCGTCGACTTGACGTTGTCCACGTCGTTCAGCGCGTCGAAGATACGCATGATACCCAGTCCGCTCTCGATGGCGTTGCGGCAGAAACCGTCGATGATTTCATCCGTGTAGGGCGAGTAGCCGAAGAGGTTGCGGCCGCGCGAGAGAGCCGTCAGCTTCGAGACGTTGCCTACGGCCTTGTGGATGGTTTCGAGACGGGTCCAGGGGTTCTCGTTCAGATAGCGCATCACCGAGTCGGGTACGGCGCCGCCCCAAACCTCCATCGCATAGAAGTTCGCATCCTTGTAGTAGGGAAGACAGCGGTCGATTTGGGCCTGGTTCATTCGCGTGGCGAACGAGGACTGCTGCCCGTCGCGCAACGTGAGGTCTCTGATTTTAAGATTTCTTGCCATGATGCTATTAATAATTAGGTTCTTTGGTGTCGTTTGCTATTGTTATTCGAATAACAAAGATAGAAAAGAATTTTAATTTACAACAATTTTGGCCGGAAAATCGAAAAATATTCTTCCTCCTTCCCGTGAGATTTTCGTATCTTTGCCGGCGTCGCGTGTCGCGAAGCTCCGTCCGGCGGGTTCCATCCGCACGGAAGAGGGGGTTCGGCGGCCCGCCTAAAACCCGGAAACATGTCGCCCGCAGCCGTCACAGCCGTAGTGCTCGCCTACATCGCCCTGCTCTTTCTCATCGCATGGCTCTCGGGGCGTCATGCCGACAACGCAGGCTTCTTCACGGGCAACCGCCGCTCGTCGTGGTTCGTAACCGCCCTCTCGATGATTACGGCCGCCATGTCGGGCGTGACCTACCTCTCGGTGCCGGGGTCGGTGGCGGCCGACTCCTTCTCCTACATGCAGATGGTGCTGGGCTTCACGGTGGGGCAGCTCGTCGTCGCCTTCCTCCTTGTCCCGCTCTTCTACCGCATGCGGGTCATCTCGCTCTACCAGTACCTCGACCATCGCTTCGGCGTCACCGCGCAGCGGACCGGGGCGTGGTTCTTCTTCCTCTCGAAGATGCTCGGCGCGGCGCTGCGCCTCTACATCGTCTGCGCCGTGATGCAGCTGCTGGTCTTCGACCGCGCGGGGCTCCCCTTTGCGGCGAATGCCGTGGTGACGGTGCTCTTCGTCTGGCTCTACACGCGGCGCGGCGGCGTGAAGTCGCTCATCTGGACCGACGCCTTCAAGACGCTCTGCCTGGTGGCGAGCCTCGTGCTGACGATTCTGGCGCTGGTGCGCGGACTGGGGCTCACGACGGGCGAGGCGCTGCGCGAGGTGGCCGCGTCGGAATACGCGCGCATCTTCTTCTTCGACGACCCCTCGTCGGAGCGCTACTTCTGGAAGATGTTCGTGGCGGGCATCGTGCTGCTGGTCGCCATGACGGGGCTCGACCAGGAGATGATGCAGCGCAACCTGAGCTGCCGCACGCCGCGCGACGCGCAGAAGAACATCGTGCTGACGGCCCTCTGCCAGATTGCCGTCATCTTCCTCTTCCTGACGCTCGGCGCGCTGCTCTACCTCTACATGGCGCGGGTCGGCATGCCGCTCCCCCCGAAGAGCGACCAGGTCTTCTCGCAGGTGGCCGTCAACGGCGGCCTGCCCCTCTACGTCGGACTGCTCTTCGTGCTGGGGATGATGGCGAGCACCTACTCGTCGGCCGGTTCCTCCCTCACGGCGCTCACCACCTCCTTCACGGTCGACCTGCTCGACGCCACGCGCCGCTGCGACGAGGCGCAGCTGACGCGGACGCGCCGACGCGTGCATGCGCTCATGGCCCTCGGCCTGACGCTGCTCGTGCTGCTGTTCGGCCGCTTCGGCAACGACAGCGTCATCAACCTCTTCTTCAAGGTGGCGGGCTATACCTACGGCCCGATTCTGGGGATGTTCCTCTTCGGCATCTGCACCCGCCGCCGCATCGACGGCCGTTGGCTGCCGCTGGTGGCCGTCGCCGCACCGCTGCTGAGCGCCCTGCTGCAGTATGCCGCCGGGGAGCTCTTCGGCTATCGCATCGGATTCGAGCTGCTGCTCTACAACGCCCTGCTCACGATGGGCGGCATGTGGCTCCTGGGGCGCAAAAAACGGATACAGTCATGAAACGACACGCATACAGACATTATATGTGCATGGCGCTGCTGGCGCTGGCGCTCCTGACGGGAGCGGCCTCGGCCGCCCCGGCCCGGGCGGCCGAAATCGGCGCCGCGACGCGCCGGCAAATCGGCAGCGCGCTGACCCGCATCACGGGGCGCGAGGTGGCCGGCAGCTGGGTGCGGATTCAGCGCGTCAAGTCGTCGCGCAGCCGCGTGCAGCTCTACGCCTCGGTGGGGTTATCGTACTATCCCTTCCGCGAGGAGAACGTGCAGGCCATCTACGACTCGGTGCGCGCGCTGCTCCCCGCATCCTTCCGCAAGGCGCGCATCGAACTCTATACCGACGGGCGGCTCATCGAGGAGCTCATCCCGCTGGCCTGTCGCACCGTGCAGCCCCGGCGCCGGCGCGACCGTGTGGTCCCCTTCGTCAACCCTTCGGCGCGGCCGCTCGTCTCGCCGCTCGACCGCAGAACCCCCTCGGCGGGGCTCGCCGGACGTCACATCGCCCTCTGGCAGAGCCACGGCCGCTACTTCGACCAGCGCGAGGGGCGCTGGCGCTGGCAGCGGGCCCGCTTCTGGCAGACGTGCGAGGACCTCTATACGCAGAGCTACGTGCTGCCCTTCCTGGTCCCCATGCTCGAAAATGCGGGGGCGTGCGTCCTGCTGCCCCGCGAGCGGGACTGGCAGAGCCACGAGGTGCTGGCCGACAACGACGCCGCCGAGAGCTACCGCGAGGAGAACGGCGACGCCGGATGGTCGGGAGGCGATGTGGGCTTTGCACACCGCCAGCAGGTCTACCTGACGGGCGAGAACCCCTTCCTGCAGGGCACGACGCGCCACGTGCGGAGCATCACGACCGGGGCCGAGAGCCGCGCCGTGTGGCGGGTCGACATCCCCGAACGCGGGGAGTATGCCCTCTACGTGAGCTACGACTCGACGCCGGGGAGCGTCGACGACGCCCTCTATACGGTCCGCCACCTGGGCGGCGAGAGCCGCTTTGCCGTCAACCAGACGATGGGGGGCGGGACGTGGGTCTACCTCGGGCGCTTCCTTTTCGATGCGGGTGAGCAGGAGGCCGTCGTGCTTTCGAACCGTTCGCGGCGCGCCGGAGGCATCGTCTCGGCCGATGCCGTGAAAATCGGCGGCGGCTACGGCAACGTCGCCCGCGCGGCGGCCGATACGCTGGCCCGTCCGGGTGGTCTCTACCGCGCCGAGACGAGCGGCATGCCCCGCTTCTGCGAGGGGGCGCGCTACTGGCTGCAGTGGGCCGGCTTCGACGAGTCGGTCTATACGCCCAAGGGCGACCGCGACGACTACAAGGACGACTTCATGTCGCGCGCACTGTGGGTCAATGCCCTCATGGGGGGCTCCGAGCGGCTGCGTGACTCGGCCGGACTGGGCATTCCGCTCGACCTGGCGCTGGCGTTCCACTCCGACTCAGGGGTGCGCGACGGCGACGAGACGATTGGCACGCTCGGAATCTTCTTCACGCGCGACAAGAACGGCCGCTTCGAGGGGGGCGCCGACCGCTACCGCTCGCGCGATTTGACCGACCTGGTGATGACGCAGGTGGTCGGCGACATCCGCCGCACGTGCGAACCCGAGTGGCGCCGCCGCGGGCTGTGGAACCGCTCCTACTACGAAGCACGGGTGCCCAACGTGCCGACCATGCTGCTCGAACTGCTCTCCCACCAGAACTTCGCCGACATGCGCTACGGCAACGACCCGCGCTTCAAGTTCCTCGTGAGCCGGGCCGTCTATAAGGGTATCCTCAAGCACGTTGCGGCGCAGTACGGACGGCCGTACGTCGTGCAGCCGCTCCCCGTCTCGTCGTTCGCCGTGCGGCTGGGCGACGGGGACCAAGTCGAGCTCTCGTGGCTCCCGACCGTCGATTCGCTCGAGCCGACGGCCGCACCTTCGGGCTACATGGTCTACACGCGCCGCGGCGACGGGGGCTTCGACAACGGCCGCTACACGGCCGAGCCCCGCTTCGTGACGGAACAGGAGCCCGACGTGCTCTACAGCTACCGCATCACGGCGTTCAACGACGGCGGCGAGAGCTTCCCGAGCGAGACGCTGGCCGCCTGCCGCGCCTCGGAGGAGCGGGGGCGGGTGCTGGTGGTGAACGGCTTCGACCGCGTGAGCGCGCCGCTGAGCATGCGCAGCGACTCGACCGCCGGATTCTATCCCCGCCTCGACGCGGGGGTTCCCTACCTGCAGGAGAGCTCGTTCGTCGGCGAGCAGTATGTCTACGACCTGGCCGAGGCGCGCAACAGCGACGAAACGAAGGCCCTCGGCGCCTGCCGCAGCGACGGCGAGGCGGAGGTCGTGGCCGGTAATACGTTCGACTATGCCAGCATGCACGGGCGTGCGATTGCCCGTGCGGGCTACTCCTTTTGCTCGGCCTCGGCCGCCGCGGTCGAGCGGAGCGGCATCGACCCGGAGGCCTGCGATGTGGTCGACCTGATTCTGGGCAAGCAGCGCTCGACGCTGCTGGGCCGGGGTACGGGCGGCTATGCGTTCAAGACCTTCACGACTGACATGCAGCGTGTTTTGGCCGATTACCTCGAGCGTGGCGGCAGCCTCTTCGTCTCGGGCAGCTACGTCGCCTCGGACCTTACGACGGGGCCCGAAGCCGGCGAGGCGGAGCGGGCCTTCGTGCGCGAGGTGCTCCACTGCGCACTGGAGCAGGAGCAGACCGCCCGTCGGGGCGATGTACGCGTCGTGGCCCCCACGCTCTTTTCGCGCGGGGAGTATGAGTTCCGCACCCGCCCGTCGCGCAGCTGCTACGGCGTCGAGACCGCCGATGCCCTGCGACCCGTGGGAGAGCGGTCGTTTGCCGTGATGCGCTACGGCGATTCGGGCCGTACGGCCGCCGTGGCCAACGACGGCAGCCGGCGCACCTTCGTGGCGGGATTCCCCTTCGAGACGATTCGTTCGGAGGAGCAGCGCGAGCGGCTGATGGGCGACGTGCTGCGCTTTCTGACGCAGGGACGCAGGGATGAAGCTGCGGAGTAGATAAACGATGCAACATATTGTGTAAAAACTATAAAAACAAACAACCATGTCACTCGAAAAAGAGATTTCCACCGGAATCATGGAGGCCATGAAGGCCAAGAATCCCGTGCGCCTGAGCGCGCTGCGCAACGTCAAGAAGTACATCATCGAGGCCAAGACGGCGGGTCCCGAAATCGCCGAGCTGCCCGATGCCGACGTGATTAAAATCATCTCCAAGCTGGCCAAGCAGGGGAGCGATTCGGCGGCCATCTATGCCGAGCAGCACCGTCAGGACCTGGCCGACGAGGAGCTGGCGCAGGTTGCCGTGCTGCAGGAGTTCCTGCCCAAGCAGCTGACGGCCGAGGAGCTGACCGAGGCCGTGCGGGCGATTATCGCCGAGGTGGGCGCCACCTCGATGAAGGAGATGGGCAAGGTGATGGGCGTTGCCTCGAAGCGGCTGGCCGGCCAGGCCGACGGCAAGGAGATTTCGGCCAAGGTCAAGGAGCTGCTCTCGTAGGGCGGCCAGTGCTGCCCGGCGGCGGTCGGAGCTGCCCGGAATAGCCCGGCGGCGCTCGGAACTGCCCGGAATAGCCCGGCGGCGGTCCGGGTCTCGTCGTGAGATGGCCGGTATTGCCGTTTGGCGGCCGGCGCACCTGTTGACGGTTCTCCCGCCGGAGAGGCTCCGATGCCTTCCGCCCGGCCATTTCGCCTGTTGAAGACGCTCCGCAGCACCCCGCCCGGCTCAACCGTCGGATTCAATAAATAGGTTAAAACACAAGGAATCATGCACGTACTGGAATCCCTGCACCGCAACGTCAAGACCATCGCCATGCCTTCGGCCATGGTGGTCGGGGCGCTGCTGTGCCGTCCCGTTTCGGCGCTCGAGGCCGCATCGTACCATATGATTACCCCGACGCTCATCTTCCTGATGCTCTTCGTCACCTTCTGCCGCGTGACCCCCAAGCAGATGCATCTGAGCATGCTCCACCTCTGGCTGCTGCTCTTCCAGGTGGTCGCGAGCGTGGCGGTCTACCTGCTGCTCGAGCCGCTGAACGGCATCGTGGCCCAGGGGGCGATGATTTGCGTGCTGGCGCCCATCGCCATGGCCGCCGTGGTCATCGGCGGCATGCTGGGGGCCAACGTCGCAACGATGACCACCTACAGCCTGCTCTGCAACATGGTCATCGCACTGGTGGCGCCCGTCGTCATCGCCCTGACCGGGAGCGGCCACTGCTCCTTCGTCGAGATTCTCTCGCGCGTGGCACCGCTGCTCATCATGCCCTTCGCCGCGGCGCAGTGCTGCCGCTTCCTCTTCCACCGCGCCTCGCGGTGGATTGCCGACCACAGCCAGATATCCTTCTACATGTGGCTGCTGTCGCTCGTCGTCATCATCGGACGCACGACGGCCTTCATCATCGACCTGCGCGATGTCTCGCCGGGCATCGAGCTCTGGCTGGCCTTCGCGGCGCTGGTCATCTGTCTGGTGCAGTTCAAAATCGGCCGCATGCTGGGTCGCCGCTACGGCGATGCGGTGGCGGGCGGCCAGTCGCTCGGCCAGAAGAATACGGTGCTGGCCGTCTGGATGGCGCAGTCGTTCCTCAATCCGATTTCGTCGATTGCCCCGACGGCCTACATCGTCTGGCAGAACTTCGTGAACTCCTATCAGATTTACCGCCGGGACCGCGAGCGTCGCAGACAGCAGGCGTGACGCTTCCGGCGCGGGATACGGAAAGCGGGCGTCAGGATGCCGTAAGGCACCTTGACGCCCGCTTTGTGTCGGGTGGGGGGCTTGGGGGATGGTGGGGGCTCTTCTCGGAGCCGTTCGCCGGGCCCGGCTTCTCCGGCGGGTCAGAAAAGAAGCGAGTGGGCGACCAGGAACGTGTAGAACGTCTGGCGGTAGCTCTCCGAGACGGGCAGGTACTCCTTGCCGATGACAACCCGGTTGCGCTCGATGGCCTGCATCTTCGACGGCTGGATGATGTACGACCGGTGAATCCGCACGAAGCGGTCCGGAGGCAGCTGCTCCTCGAGCGCCTTGAGGTTCATGAGCGAGAGAATGGGACCGGGCTGGTTGTCGACGTGGATTTTGACGTAGTCCTTCAGCCCCTCGATGTAGGTGATGCGCTCCAGTTCGATTTGCTGCAGCCGGTACTCGGTCCGCACGAAGATGCTCTGCGGCTCCTGCCCGGCCGGAGGAAGCGCCTCGGCGCGCCGCTTCATCTCGAACCAGCCGAGCGCCTTGTCGGCCGCCTCCAGAAAGTCGGCGTAGCTGATGGGCTTGAGCAGGTAGTCGAGGGCCCGCACGCGGAACCCCTCGACGGCATACTGGGTGAAGGCCGTGGTGAAAATCACGCGGGTCTCCTCGGGCAGCATGCGCGAGAGCTCCATGCCGTTGAGCCCCGGCATCTGGATGTCGCAGAAGAGCAGGTCGACGGGTGCCTCGCGCAGCGCCTCGCAGGCCGCAACGCCGCTCCCGAACGAGGCCTTCAGTTCGAGAAACGGCGTCTTGCACACGTAGGATTCCATCAACTCGACGGCCAGCGGCTCGTCGTCGATTATGGCACAGGTCAGTTTCATGGTTCGTCGAATTTGATGCAGAGCAGCGCCCGGTAGTCGGTCTCGCCTGCGGGGCCGTATTCGAGGATGTAGCGGCCGGGGTATATCATGTCGAGCCGCCTGGTCAGATTGCTCAGCCCGATGCCCGAGCCGCTGCGGTCGGAGTCGCTCTTGGGGAAGCGGCTGTTCTTGATGCTGCATATCAGCTGCCCCTCCAGTTCGTGGATGTCGATGGTGATGTAGGAGGGCTTTTCGTTGCTCACGCCGTGCTTGAAGGCGTTCTCGACCAGCGAGATGAAGAGCAGCGGCGCAATCGGGGTCGACGAGGGGGCGTCGGGCAGCGAGACGAAGAGCCGCACGTGGCGCGGCAGGCGAATGCGCATCAGCTCGATGTAGTCGCGCAGGAAGTCAATCTCGGCCGCGAGCGGGACGGTGGCGCGGCTGCTGTCGTAGAGCACGTAGCGCAGCATGCGGCTCAGGTCGTGGACGGCCTGCTGGGCACGGGTCGTGTCGAGCTGGATGAGCGAGTAGATGTTGTTGAGCGTGTTGAAGAGGAAGTGGGGGTTCAACTGGCTCTTGAGGTTCTGCAGCTCGGCCTCGGTGTGGCTGTGCTCCAGCTCCTTGCGGGCCGCCTCGGCGCGGTACCAGCCGCCCGTCATCCGGATGGCGACCCCCACGCCGACAACCAGCGCGTAGAGCGTGGCGTTGCCCAGGAAGAAGCGCACGCCGTCCTGCCACGGACGGTCGGCGGGCGGGTGGTGCCCCGGGTCGGGCGGCAGCACGTAGCGGAAGAGCAGGTGGACGCTCACCATGACCAGCAGGATGAGCAGCAGGTTCGAGAGGGCGAAGCGGCCGCCGCGCCGGGTGGTGAGGTAGCGGTCGATGAGCACGAAGTAGTTCGTGTAGAAGACCAGCATGAACGAGAGCGGCACCAGCAGGAAGCGAACGTATTGCGGACCGGTCATGAGCGGGCGGTCCGGACCGGTGAAGAAGAGCGGCATCCCGAAGATGACGGCCCAGGCGGTCAGGTGGATGAGCCATGCGGCGTATTTCGACTGTACGGCGTTCATGGTATGCAAAGATAACCTTTTTCGGGAATTATTCATAGCGGATGGCCTCGATGGGGTCGAGCATGGCCGCCTTCTGTGCGGGGTACCAGCCGAAGAAGACCCCCGTGAGCGTGCAGACGGCGAACGAGAGGAAGACGCTCCACGGCTGGATGTAAATCGGGAACGAGGCCACGACCTTCACCACCACGGCGGCGCCGATGCCCAGCAGCACGCCGATGAGGCCGCCCGTGACGCTGATGAGGATGGATTCGATGAGGAACTGCGCCAGAATGTCGCGCCCCTTGGCGCCAATCGACATGCGGAGTCCGATTTCGCGCGTGCGCTCGGTGACCGATACGCACATGATGTTCATGATGCCGATGCCGCCCACGAGCAGCGAGATGCCGGCCACGGCGGCCAGCAGCATGGTCATCATGTCGGTCGTCGAGGTGAGCATCGACGAGAGCTCCTGCTGCGAGCGGATGGTGAAGTCCTCCTCGTCGCCCTCCTTCAGCTTGTGGTTGGTGCGCAGGATGGCGGAGATTTCGTCGATGGCCTCCTCGGTGTAGGCCTCGCTCAGCGCCGAGCAGACAATCTCCTGAAGGTGGGTGATGGCCAGGATGCGCTTCTGGACGGTGGTGTAGGGGGCGAGAATCAGGTCGTCCTGGTCCATGCCCATGCTGTTGTAGCCCTTGCTTTCGAGTACACCGACGATGCGCAGCGGAATGGTCCCGAAGCGAATCACACGCCCTACGGGGTTCGTGCCGTCGGGGAAGAGCTCGTCGACCACCGTCTGGCCCACCAGGCAGACCTTCGCCGCGGTGCGGATGTCCTGCTCGGAGAAGGTGTCGCCGTCGGCGATGCGGTAGCGGCGGATTTCCAGATAGTCGGTGTTGACGCCGTAGATGGTCGTCGGGGTGTTGTTCGCCCCGACGATGGCCTGTCCCGCGCTGTTGACCGAGGGCGAGACGTAGGTGACGAAGCGCGTGTTGTTGCGGATGTCCTCCAGGTCCTTCAGCTTGAGCGACTCCATGTCGTCGGCGTCGAGCCGCACGCCGCCGCGCATGTCGCCGCCCGGGTGAATCATAATCATGTTGGAGCCCATCTCGCTGATTTCGGCCTGGATGCTCCGCTTCGACCCCTGGCCGATGGCCAGCATCGTGATAACCGACGCCACGCCGATGATGATGCCCAGCATGGTGAGGAATCCGCGCAGCTTGTTGTTGCTCAGCGCATTGAAGGCGATTTTGAAAAGGTTCGCAAAGTTCATGGCTCAATCGTCGTTTTTGGGCAGCCGCGCCAGCGCCTCGGCTGCGCTCAGAATCCGGTCGTTGCGCACGTCGCCCGTGATGCGGCCGTCGCGCAGCGTGATGTTGCGGCTGCTGTAGCGCGCGATGTCGGGGTTGTGCGTCACGAAGATGATGGTGCGGCCGGCGGCATGGAGCTGCTGGAAGAGCACCAGCACCTCGAAGCTGGTGCGCGTGTCGAGGTTGCCCGTCGCCTCGTCGGCGAGGATGACCGCCGGGTTGTTGACCAGCGCCCGGGCGATGGCCACGCGCTGCATCTGGCCGCCCGACATCTGATTGCTGCGGTGGAGCAGCCGGTCGCCGAGCCCCACTGCCCGCAGCGCCTCGACCGAACGGCGGTAGCGCTCGGCGGCCGAACACGAGGGGTTGTACATGAGAGGCAGCTCGACGTTCTCGATGGCCGTCGTCTTGGGCAGCAGGTTGTAGTTCTGGAAGACGAAGCCGATTTTGCGGTTGCGGAGCGTCGCCCGCTGGTTCTTGTCCATCGTGCGCACGGCCACGCCGTCGAGGTAGTATTCGCCCGACGTCGGGGTGTCGAGGCATCCGAGCGTATTGAGCAGCGTCGACTTGCCGGAGCCCGAGGTGCCCATGATGGTGACGAATTCGCCCTCGAGGATGGTGAACGAGACGTCGCGCAGGGCGTGCACCACCTCGTCGCCGACGTGGAAGTCGCGGCGTATGTGCTCCAGACGGATGACCTCCTTGTTGCTGGTTTCCATATTCTTCGTTTTATTCATGTCAGGCGGCCGGGAGGTGCGGCGGACCTCCTTTCCGGGGCCCTCCGCCACGTCCCGTGCGGCCGCTACCGGGCCTGTTGCTTTTTCCCCTTGTCGCCGCCCGGAGGCGAGGGCATGAAGGGACTACGCTCGACCGAGGCCGCCGCCGGCTCTTCGGATGCGGCGCTCAGCCCGATGGCGACCACCTCGCCGTCGGCAAGTCCCTCGGTAATTTCGGTCAGCTCGCCACTCGATGCGCCGGCGCTCACAGTACGCGGCACCAGCGTATCCCCGTTTTTTACCCATAACTCGCGCTTGCCCGTCTGGGCGGGGGCACTCTGCCCGTCGACGGTGATACCGATGCGCGACAGCAGCTCGGCGTCGGGCACGAAGCGCAGCGCCTTAGTCGGAACGGCCAGCGCATGCTCCTTCTCGAGCGTATAGATGGTGACGTTGGCCGTCAGACCCGGTTTGAGTTTCAGGTCGGGGTTGTAGGCCGAGATGACCACCTCGTAGGTGACCACGCTCGACTCGGTCGTCGCCTCAAGCCGCACCTGCTGCACCGTCCCCTCGAAGGTGTCGTCAGGGTAGGCGTCGACGGTGAACTCGACCCGCTGGCCATCCTTCACCTGGCCGATGTCGGCCTCGTCGACATCGGCGATGACGCGCATCTGCGTCAGGTCGTTGGCGATGGTGAAGAGGGTAGGCGTCTCGAAGCCTGCGGCCACGGTCTGCCCCTCCTCGACGGCCCGGCTGATGACCACGCCGTCGATGGGCGAGGTGATGGTGGCGTAGTCGAGGTTCTGCTTCACCTGCACGATGGCGGCCTTGGCCTGTTCGTAGGCGTTGCGCGCCTTCTCGTAGAGGTAGAGGGCCTCGTCGTACTCGGCGTCGCTGACCAGCTGCTTTTCGTGGAGCGTGCGCGTGCGGGTGTAGTTCTTCATCTGGTACTCGTACTCGGTCTTGCAGCTCGCCAGCTCGGCCTGCGACTGCTCCAACTGGGCCTGCAGTGTCACCTTGTCCATCTCGGCAATGAGCTGTCCGGCCTTCACCACGTCGTTGTAGTCGACATAGAGCCGGTCGATGATGCCCGAAACCTGGGTACCCACCTCGACCTCGGTGACCGGCTCGACCGTACCGGTGGCCATCACCGAGTTGCGAATCGTGATGCGGCTGGTTGCGGCCGTCTGCAGCGTGATGTCGTCCGTGCGGGGCGAGCGCAGCCAGAGCCACGCTCCGCAGACGACCGCCACGGCGGCCAGCGCCGCAAGAAGCGTCTTTTTCCGTTTCATGTTCATGGTCTTATCGTTTGTTTTGTCAATATTCGGCGTTGGTTCCCCGTCCCTGGTAGATGTTGAGCAGCTCGATGTTGAGCAGCGACATGTACTTGGCCTGCAGCACCTCCTGGCGGGCGGCCGTCAGCTCGTTCTGGGCCGTCAGCAGCTCGACGGTGTTCTTCATCCCGACGGCGAACTGCTCGCTCGTCAGCTCGTAGCTGCGCCGGGCGTACTGCTGCTTCTCGACGGCCGCGACGTACTGCGACTGGGCCGACAGGGCGTCGAGGTAGGCCCCCTCGACCTCCTCGAGCAGCGTCTTCTTCAGGTCGAGCCACGTGAGCCGCATGTTGGCGGCCGTCAGCCGCGCCTTGTTGGTGGCCGTGCGGTTCCGGCGGTTGGAGAAGATGGGGATGCTGAGCGTCAGGCCGACGTTTTCGTTGAAGCGGTTCCAGATTTGGGTGCCGCTCTCGAAGCTGCCGCCCGACATGTGGCCCGTTCCGATGCCGGCCGTCAGCGCCAGCGTCGGCAGGAAGCCCGCACGGACCTCGCGCACCTCGAGCTCGGCCGCCTCGACGGCCAGTTCGCCGCGGGCGATTTCGGGCATGCTCTCCAGTGCCGTGGCGTAGATGTCGGTCTTGGCGGGCAGTTGGGCAAGGATAGCCTCCTGGCCGACCTCCGGCTCGGCGAGGGTCATCTCGTCGGTGATGCCCAGTTCGAGCAGCTGCTTGAGCCGGAGTTTGTAGCTGTCGAGCGTCGAGCGGGCCACGACGACCTGGTATTCGTCGCTTGCATACTGGCTCTCGAGCTGTGCGAAGTCGACGCGGCTGATGGAGCCGGCCTGCCACATCGCCTCGGCGCGGTCGCGCTGCGCCTTCGAGGCGTCGGCCGTGCTGCGGTTGACCGTCACCGCCTCGGCGGCGTAGAGGCACTGCATGTAGGCCTGCACGATGGCGATGCGGATGTCGTTGGCCGCCTCGTCGACCGAGAGTTCGTCGATGCGGTTCTGCAGCTGCTGCCGCTTGACGGCCGTGCGCAGCCGGCCGCCGTTGTAGAGCGTCATGCCGGCCTCGAGACCGTAGGTGCCCGTATAGCTGGTGCGGTCGACGGCGTTCGACGAGGGGTAGTTGGTCACGCTCTGCGAGGTGGAGGCGGTCAGCGAGGGGAAGAGAGCCGCCCGGGCCTCCTTAGTATCCTCGACGCCCGAGAGGTAGTCGTTGCGGCTCTGCTGCAGCTGGATGTTGTGCTCGAGCGCATAGTTCAGACAGTCGTTCAGCGTCCAGACCCGCAGGGAGTCGGACTCCGCAGCCGCCCGTCCGAGGGCGAGCGTTGCGAGGAGGGTGCATATCAGCGTGCGCTTCATGGTCGTTCGTTTTGCCGCAAAGCTACCCGAAGGTGTACATGCGTGCAAATACAATAGACCGGAAGGGCGAATCCCTCGACCAACGGGCTGTTTTGTCCGACGAAAATTCCGCGCCGGAGGGCCCTCCCTGCGCCTCCGGGCCCCGTTCCGCGTCAGCCGTTCATGCCCCTCGTCCGTTTTTCCTCTCCTTGAGCGACGGGTACAAAAAAGAGCGCCTCCCCGGGGTGGGGAAGGCGCTCCTGTGTTGCGGGCGGCGGCTTTTCGGGCGGCGTGTTGCCGCGGGCGGCTGCTTTCCGGGTGCTGCCTTATGGCAGGCGGCGGATGATGCCGGTAGTTGCTGCGGTGGCGTTGGCTGCCGGCGGTTGCCGCGGGGGAGCTACTTGCGGAAGATGAAGTAGACGGCCATAATCAGGCAGATGAAGCCTGCCAGATGGTTCCAGCGCAGCGTGTCCGACTTCATGAAGACCAGCGCGAAGACGGTGAAGACCGAGAGCGACACCACCTCCTGGATGACCTTGAGCTGCCAGAGCGTGAAGGGGCCTCCGAACTGGGCGCTTCCGATGCGGTTGGCAGGGACCTGGAAGCAGTACTCAAAGAGGGCTATTCCCCAGCTGATGAGGACGATGGCCACCAGCCCGAAGCGCTCGAGCTTCGACTTGAAGGCGATGTGCCCGTACCAGGCCAGGGTCATGAATGCATTCGATACGACGAGCAACCCGACGGTTGCGACGGCTTTCCACATGGTTATTCGAGTATTTGATGGATGTTCGTGATGTCCCGGAAGTCGGTGACGATGCGGTAGAGGCCCTCGGCCTTCTCGAGCTGCTCGCGGGGCAGGGTGGTGGCCAGCGCCACGATGCGGCCGATGCCGGCGCGGCGGGCCGCCTCGATGCCGGCCGGGGCATCCTCGAAGACCAGACACGCGGCGGGGTCGAGTCCGAGTGCGGCGGCGGCCGTTTGGTAGATTTCGGGGTCGGGCTTGCAGCGGGTCACCATGTCGCCGCAGATACGCGCCTCGAAGAAGTCGCCGATGCGGCATGCGTCGAGGACGAAGTCGACGTTGGCGCGGCAGCCCGACGACCCCACGGCGCAGCGGATGCCCGCCGCGCGCAGCTGGCCGAGCGTCTCGACCAGACCCGGCGTGGGTTGGATTTCGGGAGCGTAGATTTCGCGGTAGATGGCCTCCTTCTCGTCGGCCAGCGCCGCGAGGCCCCGCGTGCGAATCAGCTCCTCGGGCAGAATGAGCCGCATGATGTCGTCGTTGCCCATGCCGTAGGCGTTGCCGAGCTTCGATTGCCAGTCGCGGACCCCGTAGCGGTCGCAGAAGATTTCGAAGGCCCGGATGTGGACCGGCGTGTTGTTGACCAGCACGCCGTCCATGTCGAAAATGGCTCCCTGTATCATCGTCTTCGGAAATTTTCCGCAAAGGTAGTCAATTCCCCGGGACGGCGGATGGGCGGCGGGTCAGAATTTGAGGTTGAGACTCAGGTTGACGGCGAAGTTCTGGATGTTCTGCCCCTCGACGGGCGAGCGGTGGGTGAGCCGCCAGATGCAGTCGATGCGCAGCAGGCGGAAGATGTTCTCTATGCCGAAGCCCGCCTCGATATAGGGCTCGGTGACCGACGACATGCCGCGCGGGAAGAGCAGCACGGCCTGCGTGGCGGGCAGACTGCCGTTGTTCTCGTCGCGGAGCGAGCCCCAGACCCCCTTGCAGACCAGCACCTCGCGCCACTTGAGCCGCTTGAGCAGCGGAATGCGCCCCAGCAGGTAGCCGTTGAAGTGGTGCTCGTAGAAGAACGCGAGCCACGTGTCCGACGCGAACTCGTAGTAGTTCATGCACGAGAAGGCGTAGGCGTCGTAGAAGTAGGTGCCGTTGCCCTCGTGCAGCTTGAGCAGCGGATAGGGAACCTTGCCGAAGATGCGGCCCCCCTCGACCGTGATGCGCGAGTATCCGATGGGCGGCAGGTCGAGCTTGTAGTGGATGCGCCCCTCGAGGCGGTAGAAGTCGTAGTCGTTGCGCATGAGCCCCTTTACTCCGGCCGTGAAGCCGACCGCGAGAATCGGGTAGCGCGAGCCCAGATACTGCTTGTCAAAGGCCGTGCGGTAGATTTTCTCGTGGTACGAGAAGCGCATGCCCACATGGAACGCCGTGCTCGAAATCGAGCCGACGGCGCTGCTGTCGGGGCGCAGCAGCGGCACGTAGCGGTTGCCGTAGACCCGCTGGAGGCGTGCGCCGAGCGTGTTGCTCAGACCGTGTATCCATTCGTGTTCGTAGAGCGCCTCGGCACGGTTGACCATCGAGAGGCGCTTGTCCCCGCGTGAGAAAATCGAGCTGAGCAGGTTGTTGTCCGCCAGCGCATTCTGCCCGGCGCCCAGCTGCCGCACGTCGTGCGAGGCCGTGAGCGAGAGCTTGCGCGTAAGCCGCCGGTTGAAGGAGAGCTCCACGCCTCCGCCCCCCTTGACATCCTCGTCGCGGGTACCGTAGGCGACGTAGGCCGAGAGGCGGATGCGGCGGCTCACCTCCGTTGTCGTGCGGCCGCCCAGCTGCATGCGGAACCCTTCGAGGCGGTTGAAGCTCACCATCTTGTAGTAGGGGCCGATGCCGATGTACTTCGTGTTGTAGTAGCCGCCGATGATGGTGTTGAGAATCGTGTAGATGTTGCGGTAGAGCGGCGCCTTCTGAATCGAGTCGACCATGGCGTAGATGCCCCGCTCCTGGTCGCTCAGCCGGTAGGGGCGCGCCTCCTCCCAGAAGCGCTCGTCGCGCGAGCCGGCCTCGTCGTCAGCGATGACCACGTCGTTGTCCATGCTCAGCACCTCCCGGGGGATGGGCGCACCGATGCGGATGTCGGAGTAGGCCACCTCGCGCGTGCCGATGAAGGAGACGAGCTTCGAGGAGTCGGCCTGCGTGACCGAGAACTCGGCCGAGACCTTGTCCCGCTTGCGGAACCAGACCCCCTCGTCGAGCAGCTGGTTCTCGTTTTCGAGCAGCAGGTGGTTTATCCAGTTGACGTTGACCCCCTTGGGCATGCGGGCCGAGGCCGATTGCAGCGCATAGGTGGCCGAGTCGATGTTCACCTCGCCGTCGAGCACGGCCGTCGAGAGGCGCTTGGGGTGGAAGCGGATTTTGTAGGTCTTGCGGCCGTCGACCTCGAGGCTGTCGACCAGGAAGTAGTTGTAGAACGACTCGCCCATCGAGGAGAGGGGGCTGGCGAAGCGGACGTTGAACAGCGCGATGAAGTTGTCGTAGAAGTTGATGTCGCCCTGCAGTTGGCCGGTGAACTGGGCGACGGTGAAGCTGTCCTCGACGCCCGAGACGCGGCTGCCCCGAATCACCTCGCGGCTGAGTGCGGGCTGGCGGCTGTGGTAGTAGTCGGCCACCGCCTCCGATATCATGGCCGGCAGGTAGGGCTGCCCGGTGAGGGCCGAGGTGTCGATGTGGTCGAAGATGAAGCCGAAGTTCTTCTGCATGCGCCGGTTCCGGAAGTGCGGCTTGATGTTGGTCAGGTCGAGCTCCATTTTGGTGTAGGTGGCGCAGCTGTAACGCTCATACTCAGCGGGATTGTTGCGTGAGCGGTTGCGGATGACCCCCTTGAGAATCGGCAGCGCCGGGTTCTCGCCCGGGGTGATGACCACGTTGTCGATGCCGAACTGCGCCGCCTCGAGCGCGAAGTCGACCTGGTTGTACTGCCTCGGGGTGACGGGCTGCGTGCGGCTGACGTAGCCCACCATCGAGGCCTCGACGCGGCTCACCGTGTCGCGCGTCTCGAGCGAGTAGATGCCCTGCTCGTCGGTGGTGATGCCCACGGTGGTGCCCGGAAAGACAACGCTGACGAACTGCAGCGGTTCCCCCGTAGCGGCGTCGGTCACCTGGCCGCGAACCCGGGTGCTCTGGGCGTGGAGTTCGCGGCAGCCGAGCAGACCGGCCATCAGGACGATGAGTCCGATGAGGTATGAGGTTCGGCATCTCAGCATATGAATACAAAGATACAAAAAGGAACGAAACGACAAAAAATAAACTACCTTTGCGGCGAATTTCGTAGATTAACGGAACAACGACTGTTTTATACTGTTTTTGAGAGATGGGACACTCCAAGGTTGAAAAGACCAATGCCGCCCGGCTGCTCGACCGGACCAAAATCGCCTACGAACTGGTTCCCTACGCGGTGGACGAGGAGCATCTGGCCGCCACGCATGTGGCCGAACAGCTGGGCGAGGATATCGCCTGCGTCTTCAAGACGCTGGTGCTGAAGGGCGACCGCACGGGATACTTCGTGTGCGTCGTGCCGGGCGACCACGAGGTCGACCTCAAGGCTGCGGCCCGCGTCTCGGGCAACAAGAAGGTTGACCTGATTCCGGTCAAGGAGCTGCTTCCCGTGACGGGATACATCCGTGGCGGCTGCTCACCCGTGGGGATGAAGAAGGCCTTCCCGACCTACATCCACTCCACGGCCCTCGACCACCCCTTCATCTACATCAGCGCCGGCGTGCGGGGGCTCCAGCTCAAGGTCGCCCCGGCGGAGCTCATCGCCTACGTCCGTGCGACCGTGGCCGAACTGAGCCATCCGGCATAGCCACCTCACGCGGTGCTTGAGTTCGCGGAAGACTCAAGCTTTGCATGAGCACACTGGCTGCAATCCGCTTGCAGCAAACGAGAAAGAGCATCCTCTTCCTTCCTGTGCGGGAGTGCGGAGGATGCGTCTTTTTATGGGTCATCCGCTCCGAAGAGCGCCGTCCCGGGCGGCGTTATGGCTGCATGCGCTCCGCGCGGAATCGGTAAACGGGGTATGTAAATCCGGAATCGGGTTAGGCGCTCTTTGTGCGCGGCGGTGTATCTTTGTATCGTAAAAAATGAATGCAACGATGAAAACGGATTACGAAGAGCTCCGCATCGACTGTGCCCATCAGAGCGCCGAGGAGCTGGCGCTGGCACGCGAGCAGGCGCAGCTGCTCTTTCGGTTCAACCAGGCGATGCCGATGACCGAAGAGTACGACCAACTCATGCACCGACTCTTTCCCCGCATGGGCGAGGGGAGCGTCGTGCGTACGCCGCTGACGGTGGTGCGGCCCCACTGCGTGACGATTGGCCGCCGGGTGACGGTCATGAACGGTGCGCTGATGATGGCCGCCGGCGGCATCACCATCGACGACGACGTGCAGATTGCCGCCAACGCGCAGCTGGTCTCGAACAACCATGACCTGGTCGACCGGATGGTCATCACCTGCCGTCCGGTCCACATCTGCCGCCGCGTCTGGATTGGCGCCGGGGCGACGATTCTGCCCGGCGTGACCGTCGGTGAGAACAGCGTGGTGGGGGCCGGAAGCGTCGTGACGCACGACGTCGAGCCCAATACGATTGTGGCAGGCAACCCCGCCCGGCTTATCCGCCGCCTGAGCGACGAGGAGATTGCCGGCGCCGCAGCCCTTGCCGGGCGCACCGAGTAAATGATGCCGGCTGCGCACGGTGCCGCTGTCTCTGACGGGTGCCGGTGTCGGCCGGAAATACCTCCGTCTATAACCAAACCGATTATATCATGAAAGCCAAAACCCTCTCCACGCTTGCCATGCTCCTCTTCGCGGGAGCGCAGGCTTCGGGGCAGAGCGCCCCGGCACACGGCGGCGCCTCGCCGCGTACGCTCGTCGTCTACTTCTCGGCGACGGGAACAACGGCCGCTGCGGCCCGCAACATCGCGGCCGCCACGGGCGGCACCCTCTGCGAGATTGTGCCCGAGAAGCCCTACACGTCGGCCGACCTGAACTGGCGCGATGACCGTTCGCGCAGCTCCCGGGAGATGAACGACGCCGAGGCGCGCCCCGCGATTCGTCCCGCAGGGGTGCGTGTCGAGGAGTACGACGTCGTCTTTCTGGGCTATCCCGTCTGGTGGAACCTCGCGCCGCGGGTCGTCAACAGCTTCATCGAGCAGCACGACCTGAGCGGCAAGCGCATCATCCCCTTCGCTACCTCGGGAAGCAGCAGCATCGCGGGCAGTGTCGCCGCCCTGCGGCGCAGCTATCCCGAGCTGGAGTGGTCGGCCGGGCGGCTGCTCAACGGCATGAGCCGCGAAGCCGTCGCCGACTGGGCACGCAGCGCCGCGGCCGGACGCAACTGACCCGCACTGCGCGGCGCGGCACAACACAACGCAACGCAGCGCAGCGCAACGCAACGCAACGGGTTCGCGCTACGCCCTGTCGAGCCTCTGTCCCGCTCCCGTCTCGTGTCGTGCTGCCGTCCCGCTCCCGCCCCGCGACGCGCGCTGTCGTGCCGCAGCACGCGGCATGCAGCCATGCAGCGGGGGACGGTCGGAATGAAGCCCTCCGTCACTTTGTCGCCTTGACCACAAGCAGCTCCCTCCAGTCGGTCGTATAGCGGGGCGAGAGGTGCTCGCGGTTCATGCGGAAGGGCTCGGTGCCCTGCGCCGCGACGACGAGCCTTCCCTTGCCGCAGCTCTTGTTGACCGCATCGAGGACCTTCATCAGCCGTGCGTGTTTCTCGTGCTCGGCCGGTGTGAAGAGAGAACCCTGAAGTTCGGAAGCCGGCGTAATCTGCGCGAGCAGCACGCCGGCCTTTTTGTATCCGTACCCCGGCTGGAAAATCTGCCGCAGGGCGATGCGGGCCTGCCGCACCAGCTCGAGCGAGCTGTCGGTCGGGTCGGGGATGAGCGACAGCCCCGTCACGCAGCGCTGGGGCTGCTCCTCGCGGTGGCGGTTGGTGAGCAGGTAGCACTGCACCTCGCGGCAGACCGAGTGCTCGGCGCGCAACTTCTCGGCGCACATCGAGGCGAACTCGGCCACGATGCGCTCCAGCTCTTCGAGTGTGTATATTTCGCGGGGAAAGCTGCGCGAGACGGTAATCTGCTGCTTGCGCTGGGGCATCTGCTCGAAGGAGATGCACTCGACTCCCCGCAGCTCATTCCAGGTGCGCAGCCCCGTGATGCCCATGCGTGCGCGGACCCACTCCTGCGGCAGCTCGACGAACTGACGGGCCGTGACGAGCCCCATGCGGTCGAACATCCGCCCGTAGCGGCGCCCGATGCCCCAGACATCCCGCAGCGGGAAGCAGCCCAGCACCTTGTCGATATCCTCCGCGCGGTGCATGTAGCAACATCCCTCGAGCCGCGGGTACTGCTTGGCCAGCTTCGAGGCGATTTTGGCCAGCGTCTTGGTCGGGGCGATGCCGATGCTGACCGGGATGCCCGTGTTGCGGCGGATGGTGCGCCCGATGCTGCGGCCCAGCTCGTCGAAGGGGCCGTCGACGCCCCGCAGGTCGAAGAAGGCCTCGTCAATCGAGTAGACCTCGATGCCGGGAACCAGCGCGCGCAGCGTCGCCATCACCCGCCGCGACATGTCGCCGTAGAGGGCGAAGTTGGCCGAGAAGACTGCCACCTGCCCCCGCTCGATGAGCGGCCGCACCTGGTAGAAGGGCTGCCCCATGCCGATGCCGAGGGCTTTGGCCTCGTTCGAGCGGGCGATGATGCAGCCGTCGTTGTTCGAGAGCACCACGACGGGGCGTCCCACGAGGTCGGGCCGGAAGACCCGTTCGCAGGAGGCATAGAAGTTGTTGCAGTCGCAGAGTCCGTACATTGCAGCGGTTATTTGAAGCTCTTGATGACGTGGCGGACAACGCCCCAGATGAGGAATTCGTTGCCGGCGTCGACCCGGAGCGGGCGGTATTTCGGGTTCGAAGGCATGAGCCATGCGCACCCCTTTTCGAGCCGCACGCGCTTGACTGTGAATTCACCGTCGACGTAGCAGACGGCGATGCAGCCGTCGTAGGGGTCGACCGCCCGGTCGACGATGAGCAGGTCGCCGTCGCCGATGCCGTCGCCGGCCATGCTGTCGCCCGCCACGCGCACGAAGAAGGTCGACGCGGGGTTGTGGACCAGCTCGCGGTTCAGGTCGAGCGGAGCGTCGAGGAAGTCGTCGGCCGGCGAGGGAAAGCCCGCCCGGACGGTGCTGCCCGCCACGGGAAGCTCCTGCCGCGTGGTGAGGTCGGGAGCGTGGAAGGTCAAGGTCTTGTCTCTCTTTTCGTTCATCTCTTATTCTGCATCACGTTTGTCTTTTTTATCTTTTCTCTTTCTGCGGCTCTCCTTCGGTTTTTTGCGCTTTGCCGTGTTTTCTCGCCTCTTTTCCGCGCTTTTGCCGACTCAGCCTCCTCCTTTGCCCCTTTCGGCCGCCTCCTCAGCACCTTTTCCGATGCTCTTTCGGCGCCTCGTGGCTCTATCCGCTTTTTCTTGCCTTTTCTATCTCTTTGCCTCTTTGCGGGTCGGGGCAAAAGCCGCGCCGCAACGGCGCCGGGGTGCGGGCCCGGACTGACGCCGCTTGGACTGGGTTGTGCCGCCGCCCGGACCGGGATTGCGTTTCCGCCCGGGATTGGGCTGCTCCCTCCGCCTGGGTCCGTGGTGCCGCCGCTCTGGTCCGGACGCCCGGCCGGGGGTGGGGTAGCGGCCTATTTGATGCGGAACACGCCGCTGTCGTCGTCGCGGTTCTCGATGCGCTGCCGCATGGCGGCCCGTCTGCGTCCCGTTCCGAAGCTCCACGAAAGGCTCAGCGCCACGGCGTGGTCCTTGCTCCTCAGGTGGTAGTCCGTGTTGTGGCGTACCACGCTTTCGGGAATGGTGCGGTTCGAGTATCGGTCCTGCATGAAGGGGAAGAAGCACTGAAGCGCAACGCGCAGGGAGCCGTGCGTATATCCCAGACTGACGTAGGAGGCCTTCTCGATGCCGCTCTTGTAGAGCCCCGAAAGATAGGTGCCCCCGAGCTTCTGGTATAGGTCGAACGAGAAGTTCCGGTAATTGGCCGAGAGGTAGAGCGTGACGGGAAAGCTCCAGCAGCGATAGGTCGCGGATGCCTCCGACGGCTGGAAAAGCTGCTGTGCGGCCTCTGCGCTGCCGCCGATGCGCAGGAACTTCCAGGGCGTCCAGTCCAGATTGAGCTCGAAGCCGCGGCGGATGTCCCGCTTGGCGTTGTCGGTCTGGAGCAGCATGCAGCCGTCGCCCGAACGGTAGGAGTCGAACAGGCTGTTGCGCGTCTTTTCGTGGAAAAGCGCCGCCTGCAGCGAGAACCTGCGCAGCTGGAGGTCGTAGCTCAGCCTCCAGCTCTGGCGGTGTGCGTTTTTCAGCTCGGCATTCCCCGTCTGGTAGAAATCGCTCATGAGCAGAATCCGCGCCTCGGACATCTGCTGCATCTCCGGCATCCGGGTGTCGGAGTCGTAGGCCAGGCGCAGCGTGTTGGCCCGGTCGATGGCGTAGCCGAGCATCACGACCGGCGTGAAGGTGAGGTGGCGGAAGCCGCCCTCACCCGAGCGGATGTCAGCCGTGGCGCCCAGACTGGCTCGGTAGAGCCATGAATGGAGCTTGCCGCTGATTTCCGCATAGAGGTAGTGCTTTTGCGTGTTGATTCTTTCGCTCTGCGGCTGCCCGGAGACCGAGTTGCGCAGCCGGTTCGACAGGAAGTTGCATTGGCTGCGGTAGCCGACCGTGAGCTGGGCGCGGGAGAAGCGGTGGAGGTAGGCCGCCTCGCCAATCAGGCTGCTCTTCCGGTTGTCGAGCAGCATCAGGTCGTCGAATCCCGTGGTGCCGCTCTCCGTCGAACGGGTTCGCTGACGGTTGTCGAAATAGCTTCCCACAAGGTTGACAACCAGCGTGCTGCGCTCCGAGAAGTATTTCGCGAAATAGAGGTCGAGCGTCGGTACGAGGCTTTCGGTGCGGTCGGTCAGACGCCCCGTGCGCTCCTCCTGCAGCGTGTTCCGTGCAAAGGAGATGCGTTTGTCGGCCTCCATCCACTCGTTGTCCGTATGGGCCGATGCCTTGATTTGCAGGTCGTAGCTCTGCTCCCTGCTGCGCGTATAGGTCAACCCGAAGTTGTGCTGGTGGCCCCACTTCAGGCTCTCGCGCAGATAGTCGTAGAGGTAGTTCTCCTCGCCGATTCGGTAGGCGTAGCGGCCCGTTTCCCGGTTCCGGACCTCCCGTTTCATGTTGATGTGGGCGCCGTAGTGGAACGTGAAGCGATTGTCGCCTCTGACGTGGGAGAGTGTGACGGAGGCATTCGAGAACATCTGTCCCAGTGTTCCGTAGAGGTTGCCGCTCCAACCCGCATCGAGCGGTTTGGTGAGGATGTTGACCACCCGTTCGGCATCGTTCATGTAGCGAATCGGCGGGACGTCGTAGAGTTCGACCTTGCGTATCTTGTCGGCCGGAATCAGCCTCAAATCCTCGTCCGAGGCCTTGATGCCGTTGATGAGCAGCAGCAGCCTCTTCCCGTTGACCGTTGCCAGCGCGTCGGAGGTTCTGTCGATGCGGAGATTGGGCAGCGTGGCGACCAGCTCGCGGCCGTCGGATGCCTGCGCGATTTGGGCCTCGGAGAAGAGGTAGGAGCTTTTGTCGATGCTCCGAATGCTCCGTTCCCCCTCGACAACCACCTCGCCGATGGACATGGAGTCGCGCTGCAGGAGCAGGTCGCAGCTCCGGCTCCTCGCGGCCTGCAGCCGTGCGGAGGCGGTTTTGTATCCCACGAACGAAGCCTTCAGCAGATACGCTCCGGGGGCGACCCCCTCGAATGCGTATCGGCCCGAGAGGTCCGAGGCCGTGCCCTGCACCATGCTCAGCGTGTCGCTGCCGTGGAGCAGGACAACGTTGGCAAACGGAACGGGCCGATGCTGTTCGTCGACGATTCGCCCCGAAATCGTCAGGCTCTGTCCCAGACAGAGCTGACAGCCGAGCGCGGCAATCACTATGGCGAGGATTTTCATTGTTTCGGACGTGGGGTAGAGGGAACAAAGATAATGAAAAAACGGTCGCGCAGCCGCCGCAAGGCGGCGGATGGCCGCACCGCCCGGCACCTGACTCCTGCCGCCTGCCGGGCGGCCCGCGTCAGCCAATCAGCCTCCGCAGGCGGCTCTCGGGAACGGCGGGAAAGAGCTCCCGGAAGTGGTCGCGGATGCGCTCGAACGACTCCTCGGGCGTACGCTCGGTCCGAAGCGGGCCGTAGAGCGATTCGGGTGCCATGTAGCGCGCCACGCCCCAGCCGTAGGGGTTGCCGTGGCGGTCGATGTTGTATTCGAAGTCGGCGATGACCAGCCGTGCCTCCATCTGCAGCCGCGTGAGAATTGGGTCGAGCGATATTTTCTCATCCTCGGCCACCTCCGATTCGAGGTCCGCCGCCGTCCGCCGTCCGCGCCCCTTGGCAAAGCCCAGCATCCGGCGCAGCTCCTTGATGGTGGCCGACCCTTCGGCCAGAATCGTCTGCAGCACCACGTCGTCGAGCGCCGCCGCGTCGTCGTTCGGCGCCAGATGCAGCGAGCGGCGGTAGTTGGCCCAGTCGGGCAGCCATGCGCGGCTGACGAATCCCGCCTTGCGGTTGAAGAACTTGCCGTAGGCGCACTGCCCGTCGCGGATGATGGGACCCTTCCACTCCCAGGCCCCCTCCTCGTCGGTAAACCAGTACTCGCGGGCGACCATCTCCTCGATGGAGAAGCCGGGGATGCCGCATCGGAAGAAGGGGAGGAAGCCGAGCTCCAGACAGCGCTCCTCCACGTCGGTCGGACTTTCCAGAAGGTGTTGTTCCATAATTCAGATTCAGATTCTTTTGTCTCTTTTGCCTCGGACCCGTTTCCGGGCAACGGCTCCGGACTATGTTTCCGGGCTGCTGCTCCGGGCAGTATCTCCGGGTTGCGCCTTCGGACTATGCTCTCGGCAGTGCCTCCGGCCGCCTTACAGGACGTGCTTTTTTGCCGAGCACGTTGCGTCCGGCATGCTGCCTTCCCCGGTCGGGTCTTGACGCAAAGATACGATTTTTCCGTATAGCCTCTTTCTTCTTACCCGGGAAAAGGGGGCTTCGGATTCACTCCGACTATCATGCCGTGCTCATGCGACAGCTCTTGCCGGTCCCGACCATCCTGTAGTGAACCCGTGCCGGCCTCTCCGTTGCCGGGCGGTATGCGGTGCCGCACCCTTGCGTTGGGCGAGTGCGGCGACGGAATTTTGCCCTGCAACCGCAGTCGGATGAAAAAAAGTGGCGAAAAAATTTGCGGTTTTCAAAAATGGCTGTATCTTTGCACTCGCAATACCGAAAGGGGTGCGTTAGTTCAGCTGGTTAGAATACGTGCCTGTCACGCACGGGGTCAGGGGTTCGAGTCCCCTACGCACCGCCAGAGAGAGGGCCAAAGAAGGTCCTACAAAAGCAAAAGCCTTGTAAACGAATAGTTTACGAGGCTTTTTCGTTCCCGCCATTCATTACGAATGTGGCTGGAATGTGCGCTTGATACAAAGTTGGAAGCCAATGCTGGAGGCGAGGTGTTGTTTCAATTGCACTTATTTCCGTTTTTTTGTATCTTTATCCTCAAAATCATGCAAATGAAAAAAGAAGCAGGATACGTATATATTTTGACCAATCCGAGCTTTAAGGAGGATTGGGTGAAAATCGGCAAGAGCTCCCGCCCGGTAGATATTCGCTCGAAAGAGTTGGACAATACGGCCGTGCCGCTGCCGTTCGAAATCTACGCGACGCTCAAAACCTCGAAATACGAAGAGGTTGAGAAGCTAATCCACAAGACCATTGACCGGCTGACCGATTTGCGAATTCGTCAGAATCGGGAATTCTTCAACGTGCCTCCTGCTAAAGCCTTGGATATTCTGCGCGACATATCGACCACGCTCGACGATGCCGAAATTGACGAGGTATATCTCGGTGATGCCCGATTCAAGAGAGCGGCGCCGGAGGAGTCCACCGAAAACGGGAAGAAACGAGCTCGCTTCAAGTTCAACATGGTTCATATTCCGATTGGAGCGACCCTGGTTTTCGTACCAACCGGAATAGAGGTAAAGGTTGCGGACGACGACCACATCGAATACGAAGGACGCCTCTACAAACTCTCGCCCTTCGTGGGGACCTTTATGCCCGAGGAGCGCCGCAATGCTTCGGGAGCGTATCAAGGAGCAAAGTATTTTTCCTATAAGGGCGAAATCTTGAGCGACCTCCGAGCTCGTTGCGAACACGAGGAATAAGGCGTATATCGATTTAAGCGATATAACTTGCACGTGCCGAAAGGAGAGGTAGCATTTGCAGTGTAAAGGTTCATTGAAAGGACACTCTGGGACGCGGATTTTGAGGTGTAAAATAGTGGCAATCGTCGCGGCACTGCCGCAGAAAGTCGGCTTACGAAGATTGGAATTCTCCCGGCAATCGTCCTCGTCGTGCCATGGCAAGCGCGCCGGAAACGGATGCGACAGGGCGTTGGTCCCGCGGTGCTGACGCTCCGGAATCGAGAGGTCCTCCTCGCACGTAAAATGTCCTTCTCTCTGTAGATTCGTCTGACAATCAGCAGCTAATGCAGCGTTTCCTCAAGCTGGGACTCCTCCGTCGGCGTAATTCGCTGCCAGCGGGCGGCAATACGCCCCTCTCGGTCAATCAGAATCAGACACGGAATCTGCGTTACCCGATACAAATCCGCCAAATCGGCCTCCTCCGGGAAATAGAGCGCTTCGTCATCGGCTGATTCGCAACTCAGGACCTGCGGGCAATAGTCCAGGTCGTGCATTGCCAGGGCCTGCCGCCAGGCCGCCGAATCGTCATCCACCGAGACTCCGATAACCTGCAAGCCCCTGTCGGCATATTTGCGGGCCAGTTCCCGGATTGCGGGAGCCGCTTTCAGACACGGCCCGCACCACGATGCCCAGAAGTCGAGCAGCACGACCGATTCCCCGTAGTCCGACAACCGGACCGAACCGCCCGCCGCCTCGCGCCGTTCGAAGTCGCAGGCGCGGTTTCCCACCTCATAGCCCGTCTCCCCCGGAGCATAGGAGAGCTGAATACCGGCCAGCTCGCGCAGAATCCGGTTCTCCGCCGTTTCGGGAATCCGCTCGTAAAGGGCACGGAGGCGGTCGGAAGCATTCCGGCCGGTCCGGATGGAGCGATAGAGCAGATGCGGTGCAATCGCATAGTCTGGATGTCGCGCGACAAATACCATGCGGAGCGAATCCTCGACGGCCTGTTCCAATTTGAATTCCTGAACGGCCTGCAGGAATTGCATCCACAGAGTATCCCGCTCTTCAGCAGAAGCCTGCGCCCATTGCTCGTTGAGCTCCATAGCCCGGCGATATTTCCCATAGGCCCGTCGGGGAACGGCTCCCAGCTGCGTCCGATAATCCGCGATTTCCTCCATCAGGGGGAGCTCCGGGCAGGTGAAATCATAGGGATGCAACCGATTCATCTGCAGATGCATTGTGCCTGGTACAAGATATAAGCTGATTTCATCCATGTTTTCGAAGGTGAGATATGCGGGAGTAATTCCCGGGATTTCCCCTTCGAAGTGGATTCTTCCGTCGACCACGCGGGCTGAATCCGTCTGTTTGTACCAGGTACCCTCCCGATAGACCGGGTAGGTGAGCGAGGCGAGTTCCGCCGCCCTGGCTTCAGCAATCCGGGCCTCCAATCGAAACCGGTTTTGATTCGGCGTTGTGCAGGAAACCGCCAGTAACAGGGTCACAATACCGCATAAGTAGTTTGCCTTCATATCTCGGATGAGTTGTTGCATCGAAGCATGCGGACGCCCAATCCCGCACCTCCGGCAGCCATGAATTACATGCACTGGTATTCGGGCATCATCTCTCGTTGAAAAGGGCTCATGTCCCTTTTCCTATTTTTTAAGGTTGCAAACGACGACCGCATCGAATACGAAGGGCGTCTCTACAAACTTCCGCCCTTTGTTTGGTCAGGAACTATCCGATTTGCAGTGTGAAGGTCACCCGGCGGTCGGTGTTGCATGTCAGGCGCAGCGAGCCGCCGTGCAGCTGCATGATTCTCCGCGAGAGGCTCAGCCCGATGCCCGAACCGTCGGGCTTGGTCGTGTAGAAGGGGGTGAAAATGTTCTCGGCAACCTCCGCAGGGATGGCCCCGCCGTTGTTGCTGAACTCGATGACGACGTGCTCGGCCGCGTCGATGCGCGAGCGGATTTCGATTTCGCCATCCGGCCGTCCGGCAATCGCCTCGCGGGCATTCTTGAGCAGATTGACGGCAACCTGTCCCAGCTGGACCTTGTCGGCGTAAATCATCGTGTCGGCCGGTTCGATGTCGACCCGAATCCGCAGGGCATCCTCGCTGGCCGCCGTCAGCACCTCGGCCTGCCGGATAAGCTCGCGCACCTCGAACGGCTCGCGCTGCGGCGCCGGAATCCGCGTGAAGCGCCGGTAGCTGTCGACGAAGGAGACCAGCCGCCGGCTCGTTGCGGAGATGGTCTCCAGCCCCCGTTTGACATCGGGATCCAACGGCCGGTCAATCTCGAGCAGCGTGTCGCTGAGCGAGGTGATCGGCGCCAGTGAATTCATGATTTCGTGGGTCAGGATGCGCGAGAGCTTGCTCCACGATTCGACCTGGATTTCGCTCACCTCGCTGTTGATGTCGCTCACGGAGATGACCCGGCGGTGCCTCTCTTCGAGCGTGATTTCGGCGCAGCCCAGCGTCAGCGTCATCTCGCCCGTCTCGGTCGTGTACGAGATGCGCAGCTTCTCGCCGGGGCGGATGGCGGCCAGCGCCCGCGCCGCTTCGGGAGCCGACTGCTCGAGCTGCCGGATGTGGGTGAGGCGCTGCAGACCGAAGATGCGCAACGCCTCGCCGTTGGCCTGGTAGACGCTGCCCGTGTCGTTGACCGTGATGAGCCCCGTCTGGGCGCTCTCCATGATGAGCTGGTAGTAGCGTTCGCGCTCCTCGGCCTGCAGCTTGGTCCGCGCGAGAATTTCCTTGATGCGGTTGAGCGCCGTGTTGAGCATTGTGTTGTCGACCGTCGAGGGGTCCTCGTTGAAGCGGAAGGTGAGGTCGTCGCTGTCGATGGCGTTGAACATGAAGGTGACGCGCCGCACCGAATCGCCGTAGTGGTGGAGAATCCGCGCGATGGCGAGCGCCATGACGGGAAGGTCGAGCAGCATGAAGGGATAGAGCCTCCGGGCGAGAATCCACCCGCAGGCAGCCGAGGCCAGCGCAAGCACCACGCTCCAGGTGATGATGGGACCGTATGCGATGCCTTTGGGGAGTTTCATAATCCGTAGCGTTTGATTTTGTTGTAGAGCGTCTGGCGCGTGATGCCCAGCTGGCGGGCCACCTCGGTCATGTTGCCGCCGCAGCGCTCCATGGCGCGGGCAATCATCGAGCGCTCCATCTCGTCGAGGGTCGTAACGTCGGACTCGGCAGGGGAGGGCGCCTCGGTGGGGCGCAGCAGCAGCGTCGAGGGGGTAATCATGGGGCCGTCGCAGAGGATGACGGCCTTCTCCACGGTGTGCTGCAGCTCGCGGATGTTGCCCGCCCAGGGATAGGCCTCCATCTCACGCGCGGCCTCGGCATCGAACCCATCGATGTGCTTGGCATACCTGGCGGCGTAGCGGTGCAGGAACTCACCGGCCAGCGGAAGGATGTCCTCGCGGCGCTGGCGCAGGGGCGGCAGGTCGATGTGAATCGTGTTGATGCGGTAGAGCAGGTCCTCGCGGAACGCGCCCTGCTCGACCATCTTGTAGAGGTCGCGGTTCGTGGCCGAGATGAGACGGATGTCGACCGTAACGGGGGTGTTGCTCCCCACGCGGAAGATGCGGCCGCTCTGGAGCGCCGTCAGCAGCTTCGACTGCAGGTGCGGCGGCAGGTTGCCGATTTCGTCGAGGAAGAGCGTGCCGTGGTTGGCCACCTCGAACTTGCCGGCGCGGTCCGCCCGGGCGTCGGTGAAGGCCCCCTTGACGTGGCCGAAGAGCTCGCTCTCGAAGAGCGTCTCGGGCAGGGCACCCATGTCGACCGGGACCATCAGCTCGCGGCGGCGGGCCGAGCGGCGGTGAATCTCGCGCGCGAGCATCTCCTTGCCCGTGCCGTTCTCGCCCGTGATGAGGATGTTGGCGTCCGTTGCGGCCACCTTCTCGACCAGCTCGCGGATGCGCGCCATGGCCGGGCTCGTACCCCAGAACATCGGCTCTTCGTTGGTCAGCTCGCGCTTGATTTCCTTCAACTGCTTCACCTCGCGCTGCGAGCGCGAGAGGTTGTAGGCGCCCTGCAGGGCGGCCACCAGACGCTCGTTGTCCCACGGCTTGACCACGAAGTCGACCGCTCCGTCACGCATGGCCCTCACCGCAAGGTCGATGTCGGCATAGGCCGTGAAGAGCACCACCTTGATGTCGGGATAGTTGCGGTGAATCTCCTGCAGCCAGTAGAAGCCCTCGTTGCCGGTGTTGATGCCGGCCGAGAAGTTCATGTCGAGCAGGATGACGTCGACCGGCTCGCGGCGCAGCGTCGTCAGCAGCTGATTGGGCGACGGAAGCGTCACCACGCGGGCGAAGTAGTTGCCCATGAGCAGCTGGACGGCTGCCAGAATGCTGCGGTTGTCGTCGACGACAAGCAGCGTACCCTCTTTCTCTTTGGCCATATATACGAATGTCGTTGGGGCGCTCCGGCTGGGATGTTCGCGGCGATGGCGGCTGCTCCCGGCCGGGCGATTCCGGTGTTCGGTGCGCTAAAATTACGCTTTTCGCCGCGAAAAACGGTCCATCCTGTCCAGAATTTTTACGAGAGTGTAAAAATATTTTACAGGCGGCGCTGCGAGTGTTCTGTGTTTTACGTTGTTAATCAGCGTATTGTATGTTTTGGCACGGGGTTGGCATCGTTTGGGGGCAAAAGAACAAAAGTCTGAAATTCGTATGAAACGAACAGTTTTAATCCCTCTGCTGTCTATTTTCTGGACACTCGGTCTGATGTCCCTGCTTGCGGCGGCACCCGTGCCGTCGGACATGCAGGGTGCGGCAGCCGCGCAGGCTGCTCCGGGCGGAGCCGACTCGGTAAAGAGCGTCCCGGCTGCTCCGGCCGCTTCCGCTGCCGATAACGCGGTCTCCACGGCCGAAGGGGAGCCGGCGCCGATGACGCTCGAGGAGTGCATGCGCTACGCCGTCGAGCACAGCCCCGCCGTGCGGCGCCAGGCCTACACCAACCGCAACTACCGCCAGAATTATATCGAATCCGTCGCCGCGCTGGTCCCCTCGGTGAGCGGCACGGTCGGCGCCTCGACCAGCTTCGGCCGTTCGGTAGACCCCGAGACCAATACCTATACCGACGTCTCGAACTTCGACAACTCCTACTCCCTCTCGGGGCAGCTGCCCCTCTTTGCCGGACTTACCGGCATCAACACCGTGCGTGCCGCCCGCGTCATGCGCCTGCAGGGGGTCGAGGAGCTGCAGCTGGCCCGCGACGAAATTGCGCTGAAGACCATGCAGGCCTACTTCGACGTGGTCTACTACACCGAGAGCGTGCGGCTGGCCCGCGAGCAGCTCAAGACCAGCACGGCCGAGCTCGAGAAGAGCCGCAAGCTCTTCGAGCTGGGGCTGAAGAGCGCCGCCGACGTGGCGGAGGTCGAGTCGCAGCAGGCCTCGGATGACTACCTCCTGACGCAGCAGGAGAACAACCTCGCGCTGGCCGAAATCGCTCTGGGCGAGGCGATGAACTACCCGGCCGACCGGCCGCTGCGCGTCGATACGGCGGTGGCCATCGAGACGCCGGCCGGTGTCGCCCCCTTCGACGAGGTGCTCGGCAATGCGCTGGAGAACAACCCCAAGGCAGTGGCGGCGCAGTACGACGTGCGCCATTCGAAGCTGCAGTTCTCCGTGGCCAAGGGCAACCTCTATCCCTCGCTCTACGTCGGGGGCGGCTACTCGACCAACTTCTTCATGAGCCTCGACAACCGTTCGCTCTATGCCTCGTTCCCCAGCCAGTTCCGCGACAACCGCGGCTTCTACGTCTCGGCGCAGCTGAACATCCCTATCTTCGGAGGGCTCTCGCGCCGCACGGCGCGCAACCGCGCCCGCAACAACTGGCGCATCGCCCAGCAGACCCGCACGGAGACCCTCCGCACGCTCCAGAGCGAGGTGGCGCAGGCCTACCAGCAGATGCTGGGCTACGGCAAGGAGTTCGTCCAGGCCTCGAAGAAGAGCGACGCCGCGCGGCTGGCCTACGAGGCCGTTGCGGGCAAGTACGAGCGCGGCATGGTCTCGGCCCTCGACCTGCAGACGGCGGCCGACAAGTTGCTCCAGGCCCGCTCCGAGCGGCTGCGCGCCCGGTTGCAATACATCATCAAGGTGCGGCTGGTGGCCTACTACAACGGCGAGCCGCTCATCCGATAACCCGAATCCCACAGATTGAAAAAACCGATACACACCATGGATATTCGCATTGAAAAGAAAAAGGGGCTGCGTGCCCTCTTCACCAAACGGGGCATTCCCTATCTCGCAGGAGCCGTGCTCCTCATCTTCGTCGTCTGGCTGCTCGTGCGCGGCAACTCTTCGAGGCTGCGCATCGACGCCCGCACCATCTCGGTGGGCGAAGTCGCCCGCGGCGAGTTCAACGACTACATCCGCGTCACGGGGCAGGTGCAGCCCATCACGACCGTGCAGTTGAGCCCCCTCGAGGCGGGCGTCGTCGAGCGGCTCGTGGTCGAGGAGGGTGCCTCGGTCCACAAGGGCGACGTGCTCGTGGAGCTGAGCAACACGTCGCTCACGCTCGAGATTCTCAACAGTGAGGCCGAGCTGGCCGAGAAGCAGAACATCCTGCGCAACACGCTCATATCGATGGAGCAGCAGAAGCTCGACCTGCGGCTCGACAAGGTGCAGCTGGACCTCGACGTCGAGCGCAAGCGCCGCACCTGGCAGCAGAACGAGGAGCTCTACCGCAACAACCTCATAGCGCGCGAGGATTGGCTCCAGTCGAAGGAGGATTACGAACTGGCCGCCAAGAAGCGCGAGCTGAACATCGAGCGGCAGGTGCAGGATTCGCTCTACCGCACGGTGCAGATTGAGCAGATGGAGGACAACCTGGCCAACATGAAGCGCAACATGGAGCTCATCCGCCAGCGCATCGGCAACCTGCAGGTCAAGTCGCCGATTGACGGCGAGGTGGGGCTGCTCGACGTCGTGCTGGGACAGTCGGTCACCTCGGGACAGAAAATCGGCCAGGTGAACGACCTGTCGGACTACAAGGTCGAGGCGCAGATTGACGAGAGCTATATCGACCGCGTGCGTGCAGGGCTCGACGCCACCTTCGAGCGGCAGGACACCGCCTTCACGATGCGCCTGAGGAAGGTCTATCCCGAGGTGCGCAACGGTCAGTTCCGCGCCGACTTCACCTTCGTGGGGGCCCATCCGCGCAACATCCGCAGCGGCCAGACCTACTACCTGCACCTCGAGCTGGGACAGCCGACCGATGCGGTCATCATCCCCCGCGGCTCGTTCTACCAGTCGACGGGCGGCGCCTGGATTTACGTGCTGGCCCCCGAGGGCGACCGTGCCTACAAGCGTCAGATTCGCATCGGACGTCAGAACCCGCAGTACTACGAGGTGCTCGAAGGGCTGGAGCCGGGCGAGCGGGTCATCGTCTCGGGCTACGAGAACTACGGTGACAACGACGTGCTGATTCTCAACAAGTAATAATCGTTGTTGCAGATGTTCCGCCAACTCGATATCCGCTCGTGGCTCACCTTTCTGAGCCGCAACCGCCTCTACACGGCCGTCAACTTCATCGGACTGGCCCTGGCGCTGGCCTTCGTGCTGCTCGTGGCCGACTACACGGCCCGCCAGCTCACGGTCGACAGCTATCAGACCAAGGCCGACCGCATCTATGCCGTCTGCTCCGAGGAGTCGGTCGCCAGCGGCTACTACCTTCAGAAGTATCTGCGCGACCGCTATCCCGAGATAGAGTCGACCTGTGCCGTGGCCATCTTCGAGGATGCGGATGCGGGTACGACCCCCGTGGAAATCGGACGGCAGAAGTTCCTCGCCTCGGTGCTCTATGCCGACACGACCTTCTTCCGGATGTTCGACTTCACGCTGCTCGAGGGTTCGCGTGAAGAGGCGCTTGCCGCCCGTGAGAACGTCGTCCTCTCGGAGTCGTTCGCCCGCAAGGTCTTCGGAACGTTCAACCCGCTGGGTCAGACGCTCCGCGTGGACAACGACGAGCGCGTCTATGTCGTCAGCGGCGTCATGCGCGACATCGAGCGCTCGACGATTCCTGCGGCCGACATCGTCATGCGGGCCGAGCGCATCACCGAGACCAATGCGGCCAACGACGAACGCATGTCCAACAGCGGGGCCGGCGTTACGTTCCTGCTCGCCCGCAAGGGGGCCAACCTGCAGGCCAAGGTCCCCGACATGCTCGCCTTCTTCAAGGAGATTTATTGGCCCTATATAGGCAATGTCGTCCAGCAGGTGCGGCTCATCCCGCTGCGCCAACTCTATTTCGAGCCGACCAACAACACCTACCGACTGGCTCACGGCAGCCGGTCGTTCCTCTTCATCCTGCTGGGCGTGGGGCTCGTGGTGCTCGTCTTTGCCGTGATGAACTACATCAACCTCACGGTGGCGCAGGCCGGATTCCGGGCCCGCGAGATGGCTGCCCGGCGGCTGCTCGGCGCCTCGCGCGGCAACATCTTCCTCAAGTGGATGCTCGAATCGACGCTCTTCTGCGCTGCCGCGCTGCTCATCGCCTCGTGCATTGCGGAACTGTTCGTGCCGTGGGCCTCGCAACTCCTCGGCACAAAGGTCGCCGTTTGGGACGACTTCTCGGTGCCGGTTGCGGGCTGGTGCCTGCTGGCCGTTGTCGTGCTGGGCGTAATCTCGGGACTGGTGCCGGCACTGCTCGTGGCGCGCTATCAGCCCATCGACATCGTACGCGGCACCTTCCGCCGTCATGCCAAGACGGTTTACGGACGGGTGCTCATCGCCCTGCAGAACGTCATTACGATTGTCCTGCTCGCCGTCTCAATCACCATCGGACTCCAGATTCGCCATCTGGTCAACGCCCCGCTCGGATACGAAACGCACGATATCCTCGATATTGAAACCAGCATCTTTCCCGACCGGAGTGCGATGCGTCATTTCTGCGACGAACTGCGTTCGCTGCCCGAGGTCGAGGCTGTCGGCCTCGGATGCGGCACGCCCCACGACCGCGGCAACAACAACACCGTCCTGTATGGCCCCGACCGGATGGTCTCGTTCCAGGTCTTTATCGGCGACTCGACCTACTTCCGCATGCTGGGGCTCGAACGGCTGCGCGACAACCACGTGGCCGATGCGGACGGAAGTGCCGCGTCGCGGGATTTCTGGGCCTCGAATGTCTGGTACATCAACCAGTACGCCCTGCGCGAACTGGGCATCGCGGAGGATGCACCCGAATTCAAGGTGGGTGAGAACCTCTCCCAACCGATTGTCATTGCGGGCATCTACCGCGACTTTCAGGTCGGTTCAGCGCTCGATGCCCCGACCTCGGTGCTGCTGCGCGTGGTGAAGAACCCCGACGACTTCCAGCCCTGGAACATTCTGGTGAAGACCGGCAGGGACCACGCCGCAGCCTACCGGGCCGTCGAGGAGCTCTTCCAGCGGACGACCGACGGCGCCACCTTCACGGGGCGTTACGTCACCGATGAGATTGCCGACGACTTCGCGGCACAGCGGCGCCTGCTGCACATTGTCGGAATTTTCACCCTCGTGGCGCTGCTCATCTCCTCGCTGGGGCTTTTCGCCATGGCGGCCTACTACATCCAGCAGAAACGGCAGGAGATTGCCGTGCGCCGCGTCTTCGGGGCCTCGCGCCGTGAGATGCTCACGCGTCTTGTGCGCAGCTTCATGGCGCTCGTGGGCGTGGCCTTCGTCATCGCCGTGCCAATTGCCGTCTGGGGGCTCCGGCGCTGGCTGGAGGAGTACAGCGTGCGCATCGCCCTCTCGCCATGGATTTTCCTCGCCGCCGGCCTTTTTGCTGCGGTTGTGGCGCTGCTTTCGGTTGGATGGCAGAGCCGTCGCGCCGCCGATGCCGACCCCGTCGAATCGCTCAAGAACTGATTGAACCCGTTTTCCATGAAAATCGCCCTTCATAACTTCCTCACCACGCTGCGGCGCTACAAGGCTTCGTCGCTGCTCAACATCGTCGGACTGACGCTTGCCTTCACGGCCTTCTACGTCATTCTGGTGCAGGTGCGCTGGGAGCTCACCTTCAACCGCGCCATCCCCGAGGCCGAACGCATCTATCTGGTGGCCCCCCGCTCGCCGTTCGACGAAACGGGATACTCAATCTGCTCGACACGTCCCGACGGCGAACAGCTCATCGCCGGCTCACCCGAGATTGAGGCCGGCGGCTGCATTCGCCCCTGGCGCTGGGACCAACCCGTGTGGGTAAAGCGCCACGGCGAGTTCCTCCGTTTCCGGATGTCGCTCAACACCGTCTCGAAGGGTTTTCTCGAGACCGTGGGGCTGCGCACCGTCGAGGGGAATCTCGCAGCGCTCAGTCAGCCCAACAGCATCGCCCTCTCGCGCTCGCAGGCCGCGCGGCTCGGCGTGCATGCAGGCGACATCCTCTGGCTCGGCGACCAAGAGGAGAAACGTGTCGATACGCAGCACGAGGTGGTGGCCCTCTACGAGGATTTCCCCGCGAACAGCTCCTTCGCGCACATCGTCGCCGTGACCGATGTCGGCGACCGGGACATGACCCCCTCCTACTGGAACGACTGCTACTTCGTCCGCCTGCATGCGGGGGCCGACCCCGACGTCCTGGCCCGCCGCTGGGAGCAGATTCACCGGAAGAACTACCGCGACTACATGGAGCGCATGGCCCCCATCTGGGGCGAGGAGCTGACCGAGGAGGAGATGGAGGACCCGTGCGACTGCCTGCTCGTGCCGCTCGATGGAATCTATTTCGACCGTCGGGTCTTCGACGGCATGGGCACCTTCCCCGGCGGCTCCACGACGCTGACCTACGCGCTGCTGAGCGTGGCGGTGCTCGTCATCCTCATTGCGCTGATTAACTTCGTCAACTTCTTCTTCGCCCTCGTCCCCGTGCGGCTGCGGGCGGTCAACATCTTCAAGGTCTTCGGCGCCCCGACCCGCTCGCTGCGCTTCAGCTTTCTGTTCGAGGCCCTCGGATTCGTCCTCATCGCTCAGCTCTGCGCCTGGTATGTCGCCGTGGCGCTGAAGGGCTCCGAGTTCGCGTCGTATGTCAGCAGCTCGCTCGCTCTGGGCGACAACCTCCCGGTGCTGGCCATCTCGCTGGGCATCTCGCTCGTTGCGGCGCTCGTCGCCGGCAGCTTCCCGGCGTGGTACATCACCTCGTTCAACCCGGCGATGGCCGCCAAAGGGTCGTTCGTCGGTTCGACGGCCGGACGCCGCTTCCGCACGGCGCTGCTCGGCGTGCAGTTCACCATCTCCATCGCGCTGATTGTCTTCTCGGCCTTTACGCTCCTGCAGCAGCGTTACGTCCGCCGCTACGACCTGGGATTCAACCACGAGCGGGTGTTGACCTTCCGGACCGCTTCGCAGCGACTGGTCCGTGCCGACTGCTTCGAAGAGTTTGCCTCGGCCCTCGAGCAGAATCCGCAGATTGTCGGCGTTACCGCGGGCCAGGGCCCACTCGTCGCAGGAAACCTCTCGCTCTGGGGACGGGAGGTCGCCGGCGAAGAGGTGATGATTCACGTGCGTCCGGTGCGCAGCAACTTCCTCGACGTGCTGGGCATTCCGGTCATCGCCGGCGAAGACTTCAAGCCCGGATACGACCGCGACACGACGCTGCACTACATCGTCAACGACCTGCTCGCCCGAAAGGGTGCCGGGCTCGGATTCCGGCTCGACGACGGCAATGTGGTCGGCATCTGTCCCGATTTCCACTTCCGGCCGCTGCAGTATCCCGTCGCACCGTTCGCCTTCGTGACCATCCCGGGCGACATGAAGTATTTCTTTGTGCGCATGGCCGCCGGAGCCGATTTCGAGGCGGTCTGCGACCATATCCGGAGGTGCGTCGAACGTCTCGACCCCGATTGCGAACCGCTCGAGATTCGCTTCCTGGACGAGGATATCAATGCCCAGTACGCCCGCGAGCGGCGCATTACGACCATCGTGGGGCTCTTCACGGTGCTGGCCGTCGTCATCGCCCTGATGGGTGTCTTCGGCATCGTGCTCTTCGAGACGCAGCACCGCCGCCGCGAGGTGGCCATCCGCAAGGTGATGGGCGCCACCACGCAGGAGGTGCTCCGCCTCTTCAACCGCCGCTACGTCGTGCTCGTTACGGTCTGCTTCCTCATCGCCGCGCCGGTGGGCTACTGGGCCGTCGACCGCTGGCTGGGTGCGTTTGCCTACCGCGTGCCGCTGCACTGGTGGCTCTTCGCCGCGGCCTATGTCGTGGTGCTTGCCGTCACGGTTGCCACCGTCACCTTCTGCTCGTGGCGCACGGCCAACGAGAATCCCGCCGACTGCGTGAAAACTGAATAATCAAAATACCGCTGTATATGAAAATCGCATTGAGAAACTTCCTCACCACGCTGCGGCGCTACAAGGCTTCGTCGCTGCTCAACATCGTGGGTCTGACGCTCGCCTTTACGGCCTGCTACATCATCCTGGCGCAGGTGCGCTGGGAGCTCACCTACAACCGCACGCTTCCCGATTCGGAGCGCATCTATCTGGTCGAGTCCACCGACTGGTACACTCCGGGCAGGTGGCAGGCATGGCTCAGCAGGCCTCTCTCCGAGCGGCTCATCTCCTCGACCTCGGCCGTCGAGGCCGGCGGCTGCACCTGGGGCGGCTTCGGCCCCATGACCGTGCTGCGCGAGAATGCCTCGAAGATGGGTTACGACCGCTTCAACAACATCTATGCGGGCTCCATCTCGCTGCCGATGCTCGATGTCTTCGACTTTAAGCCCGTTGCGGGCGACGTTCACGAGCTGAAACGGGCGCAGAGCGTCATCATCTCGCGCTCGACGGCCGAACAGCTCGGTGTCGGTGTCGGCGACATGCTCTGGTGCGACATCGACCAGCCTTCGGCCGAGAACGCCCGTGAGGTTGTGGCCATCTTCGAGGATTTCCCCCAGAACTCGTTGATGGGCAGGTGCCACATGGCCATGGATTTGGGCGATAAGTCGCTCGACGACCCTTCGGAGTGGAGCTACAACTACTACGTCCGGCTCCAGCCCGGAGCCGACCCCGGAGCGATAGCCGATGGATGGGAAAAATTCTTCATAGAGATGAATCCCAGCGCGGCGAACGAGGATGGGCACCTCGACACGGCCCCCGTTCGTCTGTCGTGCATCCGCGACCTCTACTTCGAGCCCGACAGCCGCGTGCCGTGCGCGCAGGGGTCGCTCGTGACGACCTACACGCTGCTGGGTATCGCCCTGCTGGTCATTGCGCTGGCCTTCATCAACTTCGTCAACTTCTTCCTGGCGCTGGTGCCCGTCCGCATCCGTACGGTCAACACCTTCAAGGTCTTCGGCGCCCCGAACTCCTCGCTGCGCTTCAGCTTCGTCTTCGAGGCCGTGGGGCTGGTCCTCATCGCCCTGCTGCTGGCCTGGTACCTCTCCTTCGCCATCCAGGGCACCGAGCTGGCCAGCTACATCTCCGCACCGCTCGACCTGGCGCAGAACCTCCCGGTCATCGGCATCCTGCTCGCCGTGGCGCTGGTCATGGCCCTTGTGGCGAGCCTCTATCCGGCATGGTACATCACCTCGTTCCCGCCCGCCATGGTGGTCAAGGGGTCCTTCTCCGGTACGGCCGGCGGCCGGCGGCTGCGCACGCTGCTGCTGGGCTTCCAGTTCACCATCTCGATGGGGCTCATCATCGCCACGGGATTCATCCTCCGCCAGCACAACTTCATGCTGCAGCAGGATATGGGCTTCGACCGCCGCAATCTGATGGCTGCACAGCTCTCCGGCAAGGCGGCACAGAGCTATGACGCCCTGCGCAGCCGGCTGCTGGCCGACCCGCGCGTGGTCGACGTCACGGCGGCTGAAGGACAGCTGGTGAACGTAAGCCGCATGGGTTGGGGCCGCCGGTACAAGGATGAAGCTATCGCCCTGCAGGCCTATATCGTGCGGTGGAACTTCCTCAAGATGATGGGTATCCCCATTGTCGACGGCCGCGATTTCCTCGAATCGGACGAGCATAAGGAGACCGGCATGCTGATTTGCAACGAGACGGCCCGCGACGAATACAAACTCGAGCTGAACGACGTAATCGGCGGATTCCTGGATACGGACCCGCTCGTGGGTGTCTGCGCCGACTTCAACTTCCGGCCGATGCAGTACAGCATCATCCCCTTCGTCTTCTATGTTGTTCCCGATAAGTGGTCGCAGCGCTCATCGCGGGTCCTCTACCTGCGCTACCGTCCCGAGGCCAACGTCGCGGAGGTGGCCGGCTACATGCGGCAGTGCATCGCCGAGGCCGACCCGCATCTGACGCCGGGCGACATCGAGATTCGCACCTTCGAGGAGGAGCTGGGCTTCGAATATGCGAAGGAGCGGCGTCTGGCGACGGTCGTCGGGCTCTTCACGGTGCTGGCCGTGGTCATCGCCCTGATGGGTGTCTTCGGCATCGTGCTGTTCGAGACGCAGTACCGCCGCCGCGAGGTGGCCGTGCGCAAGGTGATGGGGGCCACCACAGGCGAGGTGCTCCGTCTCTTCAACCGCCGCTACCTCTGGATGGTCGTCATCTGCTTCGTCATCGCCCTGCCGCTGAGCCTCTGGATTGTCAACCGCTGGATGGCCTCGTTCGCCTACCGCGCCCCCTTCACGGTGTGGATTCCCGTGGCGGCGCTCGCCGCGGTGCTCCTCGTTACGGCTGCCACGGTGACCTTCTGCTCGTGGCGTACGGCCAACGAGAACCCCGCCGAATCGGTCAAGTCCGAATAGGCGGAATACAAACCCCGAAATCGTAAAACTTAACTAAACTAAAAAATATCTGTTATGGCTATGTTGAAAGTGGAGAATCTCCACAAGATTTTCCGAACCGAAGAGATTGAGACCATCGCCCTGAACGGCGTGTCGTTCGAAGTCAACGAAGGCGAGTTTGTCGCCATCATGGGCCCCTCGGGCTGCGGCAAGTCGACGCTGCTCAACATCCTGGGGCTGCTCGACAACCCCACCTCGGGCAGCTACCAGCTCCTGGGCCGCGAGGTGGCGACACTGCGCGAGAAGGAGCGCACGCGCTACCGCAAGGGCAACATCGGCTTCGTCTTCCAGTCGTTCAACCTCATCGATGAGCTGAACGTCTTCGAGAACGTCGAGCTGCCGCTGATTTATCTGCGCGTGAAGGCCTCGGAGCGCAAGCGCCGCGTCAACGAGATGCTGAGCCGCATGAACATCTCGCACCGCGCCGAGCACTTCCCGCAGCAGCTCTCCGGCGGTCAGCAGCAGCGCGTGGCCATTGCCCGCGCCCTGGTCTCGAACCCCAAGCTGATTCTGGCCGACGAGCCCACCGGTAACCTCGACTCGAAGAACGGCCGCGAGGTGATGGAGCTCCTCTCGGAGCTGAACCGCGAGGGTACGACCGTCATCATGGTAACCCACTCGCAGTACGACTCGACCTTTGCCCACCGCGTGCTGCACCTCTTCGACGGCGAGCTGGTCAAGGACCTCACCAACCGGATGTAGCCCCCTCCCGGCGCATCGAATGAAACGCCCCGTGACGGATACTCGTCACGGGGCGTTTCGTTGCGTGTTGCCCGACGTTTTGCCGGCTGCGGGGAGGGCCTGCCGGGCGGCTCAGGTTATTGCGTGGCGTGGCCGCGGGGTAGAGGGAACGGGGCTGCTGGATGGCAGGGTAGCGGGGCGGTGTTGTGCGACGGAGCGACAGGGGCCGTTTTCCGCCTGCGCCGGGCGCCGTCACGAGCCCGAGAACCAGTTTTTGAAGTCGTTGACGCGGAGCTTGCTGACCAGAATCTTGCCGTCGGTCGGCACCTTGAGGTTGATGGCCAGCCGGTTGTTGAACCACAGGTCGATGTCCTGCACGGCGCCGCGCGAGATGAGGTACTGCCGGTTGACGCGGAAGAAGCGCGCCGGGTCGAGGCTGTCGGTCAGCTCGTCGAGCGTGTTGGGAAGCACGTAGCGCTCGCGGTCGCTTACGACGGCCTTCGTCACCCCGTCGGCGATGCAGAAGTACTGCACCTGCTCGACGGCCAGCGGCAGCAGCTTGTCCCCCTTGCAGGGAATCAGGAAGTGGCTCTTGTAGTGGCCCTGCCGCTGCAGGCCGCGGATAAGTTCGGCAAGCGACTCGCCCGATGCGGCCGACGCGCCGGCATCGGCTGCGCCGTGCAGCGTCTCCAGCTTGTCGAGCGCCCGTCGGAGGTCGGCCGCGCCGATGGGCTTGAGCAGGTAGTCGATGCTGTTGACCTTGAAGGCCCGCAGCGCATACTCGTCGTAGGCCGTGGTGAAGATGACGGGGCTGGCGATGCGCACGTGTTCGAAAATCTCGAAGGCCGAGCCGTCGGCCAGATGGATGTCCATGAAGACGACGTCGGGCGCCGCGTGGCTCTCGAACCAGGCGACGCTCTCCGTGACGCTGTCCAGCGTGTCGATGACTTCGGTGCTGGGAGCGACCTCCTTCAGAAGGGCCTGCAGGTTGCGCACGGCCGCCTTTTCATCCTCAATGATTAACGCTTTCATGGTTCTTGTCGGGTTGTTGCAGGGGGAGCCTTACGCAGAAGAGCCCCCGGTCGGCCGTAATCCCTATCTCCTTCTGCCAGAGCAGCAGGTAGCGCTTGGCCAGATTGTCGAGCCCGATGCCGGGGCCGGCCGGAGCCTGCCGCTTGGGCTGGATGCGGTTCTCGACGAGCAGCGTCCGGCCCTCGGTGCGGATGGTGATGGTGAGCGGATTGCGGTTGCTGATTTCGTTGTGCTTGATGGCGTTCTCGACGAGCAGCTGCACCGACATGGGCGGCAGCAGCATCCCCCTTGTGGACTCGTCAATCTCCACCTCGAAGCGCAGATTCTCCTCGTAGCGCATCTTCATCAGGTAGATGTAGGCCTCGGCGAACTGCATCTCCTCGTCCAGCGTCACGCTCTGCCGGTCGTTGTCCTGGAGCGTGTAGCGCAGCACGCGCGAGAGCTCCTGCGTGTAGTCGAGCGCCCGGGCGGGCGACTCGCGAATCAGCGACTGGAGCGTGTTGAGCGAGTTGAAGAGCATGTGGGGGTTGAGCTGCTCCTTGAGCGACTCGAACTGGTGGCGCAGGCTCTCGGTGCGCAGCTCCTCGTTCTCGACGACGATGCGCTGCTGCCGCACGATGAGGTGGAAGATATAGTTGCTGCCCGAGACGATGCTCGACATGATGAAGTCGCGCAGCGGGTGCAGGTAGTGGTGCACCATGGCGTCGATGGCCGGGATGTCGAACTGGTGGTGGAGCCAGACGAAGAGCTGCCCCAGAAGGTTGCTCGCCGCCCACGTCAGCAGGAACGAGAGCACCGTCTTCCACCCGGTCACCCGCACCAGCGGCGAGTTGAAGTGGAAGATGAGCGCATTGAAGCCGAAGAGCAGCAGCAGCGAGATGAAGGTGAAGAGTATCTCGTTGAAGACATCCTTGGGCTCCATCCCCGTGAAGAGCTGCTCCCGTTCGAAGCTGTCCGAGAGCGACAGCACCTCGGGAAAGTGTATCAGCACGGCCACCACGGCCGAGACCAGGAGCGTGGAGAGCAGATAGCGGTTCTTGAACGGAACGGAGGCTTTCATGGTGCAAAAATAGCATTATTTCCGCGCGATGCGCGCCATGGCGTACATTCCCGGGCGGAATTGCGGATTCTGCCCCTCGATGCGAACGTAGACGTCAATCGAGCGGTTCTCGTTGTTGACCTGCTGGCCGACCATGGTGATGACCCCGTGGAAGGTCTCCCCCTCGATGCCGTTGACGCGGAACTCGACCTGGTCGCCCGCCCGCAGGTTGGCGAGGTCCTTCTCGTAGGCGGTCAGACGCAGCATCATGTCGCTCTTGTTGACAATCTCGCAGAGCGGCTCGCCGACGTCGAAGTGGCGGCCGATGTTCATCTTCACGTCGGCCGCATAGCCGCTGATGGGGGCCTTGATGTCGAGGTAGGGGATGATGCCCCCGGCGAGCAGGCGCGTCGTGTCGACGCCCAGCAGTGCGAGCTGGGCTGCGGCGGCATCCATGCGGCTCCGCATCGAGAGGTACTCGGCCTTGCTCTGCTGGAAGTGCTTCTGCGACGAGGCCTCCTCGCGAGCGAGGGTCTGCTGACGCAGGAACTCGGTGCGCAGAAACTCATACTGCGCATGGCTGTCGAGGTAGGACTGCTGCAGGGCGATGAACTCGGGATTCTCGAGCAACGCCAGCACGGTGCCCTGCTTGACGTAGGCGCCGGGCAGCAGCGTGGTGGAGCGAATCGACCCGCCCATGGTCAGCGTCACCGTGGCGCGGCTCTGGGGCGGGAGGACCAGAATGCCGTTGAAGGTGGGTTCGTTGGGCACCGACGTGGCGCCCGATGCGGCGTCGACCTCGGAGGCGGGCTCTTCGGCCGGGGCGGCCGCGATGCTGTCGGTGGCGGCGGCTTCGGATGCAGCCGTCGAGGCCGGTGCGGTCGGAGCCGACGAGCAGGCGCAGAGAAGCGCCGCGATGGGAAGAAGTATCTTTTTCATGACTGGATGTGTTTATCGGTAGAGTTCGTATTCGAGTGCGGTGATGTTGTACTGGTTGAGCGTCTCGATGTAGCCGCGGCGGATTTCGAGCGCCGTATTGAGGCTCATGATGTATTCGGCGATGGTCGTCTCGCTGTTGGCCAGCTGCAGCCGGGCGGCGCGCACGAGCGTCTCGGCCTCGGGAAGCGCCGATTCGACGTAGTAGCGCAGGCTCTCCTCGTAGCGGCGCAGGTTGGCCTGCAGCTCGGTGATGCGGTTGTCGACGTTGCGCAGGTTGAGCGCCGCATCGTTGCGGGCGATGTAGGCGTCGGCCTTGGCCTGGCGGATGCGGCTGCGGCGGGTGTTGAAGAAGATGGGGAACGAGGCGCCGATGACGTAGGCGTTCAGCCCCTTGTCGGGGAGGATGTTTTGCCGCTGGTATCCGAACGAGAGCTCGGGGAAGAAGCGGCTCTTCTCGACCCGCGTGCGGGCCTCGGCCTCGCGCACCTGCGACTGGAAGTAGCTGCGCTGCAGGTCGGCCGAAATCTCCTTCGGCGCATCGAAGCGGGTCAGCAGCGTGTCGGAGGGCATGAGCGGCGCATCGGCATAGCAGGCCCACTGGAGCCGTGCGGCGGCGACCTTCTGCTCCTCCTGCGCCTGGAAGAGACGGTTGCGCATCTCGGCGGCCATCGTCGCGGTCATGCTCTGCTCGAGGCGGGTGATGTCGCCCTGCTGGTAGCGCAGCTCGCTCGTGCGCGAGAGCTCGGCGGCCAGCGCATTCTGGTCGGCGTAGAGGCGGCAGAGCTCCTGCGTGTAGAGGTAGTAGGACCAGGCGCGCTTGACCTCGGCGACAACCTCGCGCCGCACGAGCTCGCGGTAGTGGCCTCCGGTTTCGGTCTGGCGCCGCACGAGCGCATTCTTGTAGAAGGGGGTGAGCAGCGAGCCGAACGACTGCGTGATGCTGATTTCACGGTCGTTGCGCTCCGTGCCGTTGAGCTGTCCGAAGGAGTAGTCGACCGTCGTCGGGGCCAGCTCCCACGACTCGCCGCGCATGGCGCGGGTCCGTTCGACGGCCGCGTCGGCCGACTTGAGGCGGGGATGGTTCTCGAGGGCCATCGCAACCGCCTCGTCGAGCGTCACGCGCTGCTGGCTGTGTCCTTCGAGCGGCAGCAGCATCAGTGCGGGGAGCATCAGCACGGGAAGCAGGCGGCGCAGCAGGGGACGGCGCAGCAGCAGCGGAGCCGAGCCCACCAGCCTGTAGAATACCGGGACGACGAAGAGCGTGAGCAGCGTCGAGACGAAGAGTCCGCCGATGACGACCGTTGCCAGCGGGCGCTGCACTTCGGCCCCGGCCGAGGTGGCGACGGCCATGGGCACGAAGCCCAGCGAGGCGACCAGTCCGGTCAGGAAGACGGGGCGCAGCAGGTGCTGCGTGCCGCGGGCGATGACGCGGCCGGTCGAGAGACGATGTGTGGTGCTCTCTCTCAGAGCATTGAAGTGGTTTATCATCAGAATACCGTTTAATACAGCTACACCGAAGAGCGCGATGAAGCCCACGCCGGCCGAGATGCTGAAGGGCAGGCCGCGCAGCCACAGCGCCAGAATGCCGCCGATAATCGAGAGCGGAACCGTCGAGAAGACCACCAGCGAGTAGGTCACGCTCTTGAAGGCGAAGAAGAGCAGCAGCAGGATGAGCATCAGCGCCACGGGAATCACGACCAGCAGCGTGCGGATGGCGTTCTGGAGGTTCTCGAACTGACCGCCGTACTCGAAGTAGTAGCCCGGCTTGAGCGTGACGTGCTGTTCGAGCGTCTGGCGGATGGACTCGACGACCTGCTGGATGTCGGCGTCGCGGACGTTCACGCCGATGACCACGCGCCGCTTGGTGGCGTCGCGGTTAATCTGCAGCGGGCCGTTCACCAGGTCGATGGTGGCCACCTCGCTCACCGGAATCTGAATCCCCTCGGAGGTGCGGATGAAGAGCCGGTCGAGGTTCAGGTCGGCCACCTTGCGCTGGTCGAGGCGTACGACCAGGTCGAAGCGGCGCTCGTTCTCGAAGACCGTACCGGCCGTCTCGCCGGCGTAGGCCGAGCGGATGATGCTGTTGAGCTCCTCGATGTTGATGCCGTAGCGGGCAATCTTGGCACGGTTGTACTTCACTACGAGCTGCGGCAGACCCATCGCCTGCTCGACCAGCACGTCCGAAGCTCCGGGCACCTGCTCGACGTAGCGGGCCGCCTCGCGCGCCTTGTCGTAGAGCTCGGCCATGTCCTCGCCGTAGAGCTTGATGGCGATGTCGGCCTTGGCGCCCGTCATCAGCTCGTTGAAGCGCAGCTGGATGGGCTGGCTGAAGTTGAACTCCACGTCGGGAATCGTATCGAGCGCCGCCTTCATCTTCTCGACCAGTTCGGCGCGCGACGAGGCGCTGGTCCACTCCTCGAAGGGCTTCATGACAATCATCACGTCGGCATCCTCGACGGCCATGGGGTCGGTCGGCACCTCGGCCGTACCGATTTTGGCCACGACGTGTTTGATTTCGGGGAAGTTCTCCATCAGAATCTTCTCGGCCTGCTCCGAGACGGCGATGCTGCGCGTGAGCGAGCTTCCGGCCGGCAGGGTCATCTGCATGGCGAAGTCACCCTCGTCGAGCGTGGGGATGAACTCCGCACCGAGCCGCGTGAAGAGCATGAGGCTGCCGATGAAGGCCGCCACGGCCACGGCGACGGTCCCCCAGCTGAAGCGCAGGCAGAAGGCCAGGCAGCGCTGGTAGATGCGGTTGAGCCAGGCGAAGAAGCGGTCGGCGAAGGTCGGACGGTCGCTGATGCGGCGCCGCAGTACGAGCGACGACATCATCGGCACGTAGGTCAGCGAGAGCAGCAGCGCTCCGATGATGCAGAATACGAGCGTCTTGGCCATCGGGGTGAAGTACTTGCCCTCGATGCCCGTCAGCGTGAGAATCGGGAAGAAGACGATGAGGATGATGATGACGGCGAAGGTGGCCGAGCGGACCACGTTGCCGGCACCGGCGATGATTTGCTCGTCCATCTCGCGGCGGGAGAGCGTGCGGCCGAGGTTCTGCCGCACGAAGAGGTGGGCGAGGATTCCCTCGACGATGACGATGGAGCCGTCGACGACAATACCGAAGTCGATGGCGCCCAGACTCATCAGGTTGGCCGAGACGCCGAATATGTGCATGAGGATGAATGTGAAGAGCATAGCCAGCGGGATGACCGAGGCGACAATCAGGCCGGCGCGGACGTTGCCCAGGAAGAGCATCAGCACGATGAAGACGATGATGGCCCCCTCGATGAGGTTGCGAATCACGGTCGAGATGTTGCGGTTGACCAGCTCCGAGCGGTTCAGATAGGGGTTGATGGTGACCCCTTCGGGCAGCATCTTCTGGATTTTCTCCACGCGCGACTCCAGCTCGCGGGTGACCACGTTGGCGTTGGCCCCCTTGAGCATCATGGCGATGCCGCCGACGCACTCGCCCTTGCCGTCGCGCGTCATGGCGCCGAAGCGCTTGGCCGAGCCGAACTTCACGGTGCCCACGTCGCTCACGTGAATCGGGATGCCGCCGCGGTTGGCCACCACGATGCGGCGGATGTCGTCGAGCGACGAAATCATACCCTCGGAGCGGATGTAGTAGGCGCGGTTGACCTTCTCGATGTAGCTGCCGCCCGTGTTTTCGTTGTTGCGGCTCAGCGCCTCGAAGACGTCGCCGATGGTGATGTTGAGCGAGTAGAGGGCGTCGGGGTCGACGGCCACCTCATACTGCTTGAGGTAGCCTCCGAAGCTGTTGATTTCGACGATTCCCGGGATGCCCGACAGCTGGCGCTTGACAATCCAGTCCTGGATGGTGCGCAACTCCATGGCGTCGTAGCACTTCTCGTAGCCCGGCTCGACGTCGAGCGTATACTGGTAGATTTCGCCCAGACCCGTGGTGATGGGCATCATCTCGGGGGTGCCCAGCTCGGGGGGAATCTCTCCGGCGACGGTCTGTATCTGTTCGTTGATGAGCTGCCGGGCGTCGAGAATCGGCACGCTCTCCTTGAAGACCACCGTGACGACCGACAGACCGAAGCGCGACACGGAGCGAATCTCCTGGACGTTCATGATGTTGCTCATCGCCACCTCGATGGGGAAGGTGATGAGCTGCTCGACCTCCTGCGGAGCGAGCGTGGGGGAGACGGTCACAATCTGCACCTGGTTGTTGGTGATGTCCGGCACGGCGTCGACCGGAAGCGTCATCATCGAATAGATTCCTCCCGCCAGCAGGAAGAGGGTGGTCAATCCGACGAAGAGTTTTTTCGTGACCGCAAAGCGGACGATGGATTGGAACATGGTATGCGAAGATTGATTGTTTTTTGTACAGTTTTTAACGGTACAAAAATAGCGCGGGCGCCGCGGCCTCTGGATGAGAATCCTCCGAACTCGCCTTTTCGGGGGATGAGCGGTCCGTATGGCGGTCTGAACGGCATACGGCGCCCTCTCTTCCGCCGAGGCGCGCTTCCGGGCCGCCATCCTCCCCGCTCCCGGGCCGCCGGGCATCATCCCGCCGTCATTTTTTCCGCTTCCGGGACGCCGGGGCACGCGGAGCTCCGGCCGGACGGTCCTTCCGCTGCCTGCGCCGGGGGCAAAAAAATCCCGGGCTCGTTCACAAGCCCGGGATTGTCCCGATGGGGTTGTCGTGCGACGCCTTCCGCCGCCTCCGTTGTGCGAGGCCGAAGCGCGGCGACCTCCGCTGCGTCTGTTGCGCGGGGCCGGAACGCGACGCCCTTCCCGCCTCTACAGCGATAGCGGAGCGGCTGCGGCGTGTGGCTCAGAAGCGCTCTGCCAGAGCGGCAGCCTGCCGGCAGCCCTCCGTGCGGTCGATGTCGCCCTCGTTCAGCACGCCGGGGATGAGCACCTGTCCGACCATCTCCCACTTGAGCAGGGCGGCCGTGCGCTCCATGGGTACCCGTACGCCGTCGAACACCGTCATCTCCTCCTCTTCGCAGCAGGCAATCAGCGCGCACTTCTTGCCAGCATACGCCTTGCCGCCCACCACCAGTGAGAAGAGGCGGTCGATGACCCCCTTGATTTGCGCCGGAATCGAGTACCAGTAGACCGGCATGGTGAATACGACGGCCTCCGACTCGAGAATGGCCGGCGCGATGCGGTTGAAATCGTCGTCGAACGAGCAGGCTTTGCCCGTCTTGTAGCACGTCATGCAGGCGTGGCAGCCGCCAATCTTCAGAAAGGCGGCGTCGAACCGCTCGATGGTGTGGCCGCGCTGCTCCGCAGCCCGGATGAATGCCTCCGTCATGGCAAAGCTGTTGCCCTTGCGGCGGGGGCTGCCCGTAATGACCGTAATCTTCATGGTGGTATCTCCCTTGTTATTTTTTAATGGTATCGGAATTCTGGTTGTAGGCCTTTGCGACGCAGCGCCACCGGCCATCCATCTTCATCATCAGCAGATAGTCGGTGAAGTTGATGCGGCCGCCCCACCGCTCCTCGAGCACGCGGACGACGGCCAGCGTCTCCTCGACGTCGAGGACGTCGACGCGCGCCCGGAACTCCTGCCCGGCAGCGACCGTGTCGACGTTGTGGTAGAACTGCTCGATGCTGCCGTGCTCAAGACGGCCGTCCAGATAGCCGAACAGCACGGCCTCGTCGATGAACAGCTCGCGGGCCGGCGTGCTGTCGCCCTCGGCCACGCTCCTGACGAACTTCATGGCCGCCTGCTCGACGGCCTTGTACTCTTCGATGCTTGCTCTCATACGCTTGGTGTTTTAGGGGTTTTTCGTTCAACCGCAAAATTACGACGCGCCGTGCGGCTGCGCAAGTACCGAAAAATGATTCACGTACCGAAAATTTTTTCGGTATACCCCTCTTTTCGGGGGTTATCCCTATCTTTGTGTGACCAAACCCATCCGCACCATGTACGAACGAAAGATTCCCGTCGACCTGGACTGCCCGCTGCGGCTGACCATGAGCCTTATCGATTCGAAGTGGAAGTCCTGCATTCTGGACGAACTGCGCCACCGGCCGCTGCGGCCGAGCGAACTCCACCGTCAGCTGCCCGAGGCGACGCCCCGCGTGCTCGACCTCCAGCTCCGCGAGCTGGTCGAGGACGGGCTGGTGGCCAAGACCATCTATGCCGAGCTCCCTCCACGCTCGGAGTACTCGCTCACGGAGCTGGGGGCCTCGCTGCTGCCGCTCATCGACGCCATGATTGCGTGGGGGCAGAGCCATGCGGACCTCTTCGAGCGCAAGTACGGCCCGCGCGGGTAGAGCCCGCCTCCGAAGGTCAGCCCTCTCCCTGAGCGCGTTCTACCGGCTCCTGTCTCCCTGTTTCGGACGCCCCTTACCGTTCAGGGCCAGCCTTCTGCCTCCGGCCTTGCCGCATCCTGCTCCGGTTCTTACCTCACGTTCCGGGCCCACCTTGCCGTTCCGGGGCTGCCTTCAGCCTCCGGTCTTGCCGCACCTCGCCCGGGTGTGTCGCTTCCGCCTGCTACCGGTTGGTGCGGCGGATTTTTTCGTGATAGAAGTAGTTGACCACGACCGGATGCCCCTTCTCGGAACGGCCGTAGGGGAGGTCGTTGACGCGGTAGGGCATTCCGTTGGCGGCGGCGTAGTCGGCCATCTCCCGCTCGAGCGCCTGCCAGTAGTCCGTCCGGCGGCGGTTGTAGATATCCTCGTACAAAGGCACCAGCTCGGGGTGCTTTTCCCGGATGTAGGCCATGATGGTCCCCTTGAACTGCCCGCGCAGGTTGAGATTCTCGAGCCAGACGAGGTCGGCATACTCGCGCACCCGCTCGATGATGGCCTTCGGGTCGGTGATGCCCGGGAAAATCGGCGATATGAAGCAGACGGTGCGGATGCCCGCCTCGTAGACCTGCCGCATGGCCTCGAGCCGCCGCTCGATGCTCACCGCACGGTCCATGTCGGCGCGGAAGGTCTCATCGAGCGTGTTGACCGACCACGAGACCGTCACGCGCGGAAATTCGCGCAACAGCTCCAGGTCGCGCAGCACAAGGTCCGACTTGGTGCAAATCATAATCTCGGCCGTCGTGCCGCGCAGCTCCTCGAGCAGCCGGCGCGTGCGCCGGAACTGCTCCTCGAAGGGGTTGTAGCCGTCGGTCACCGAGCCGATGACGATGCGTTCGCCGTCGAAGCGGTGCGGATTGCCGATTGGCCTCCAGTGCTTGACGTCGAGAAACGAGCCCCACGGTTCGGTGTGGCCCGTGAAGCGCTTCATGAACGAAGCGTAGCAATACTTGCAGGCGTGGGGACACCCCACGTAGGGGTTGACCGAATAGCCGCCCACGGGCAGCGACGAACGGGTCATGACGCTCTGCACGTCGATGTCGCGAATCAGTTCCTGTTCCATACTCTTTGTTTGAATGCTTCGGGTAACTCCTGTATCATGCCGCTCTCACCCATGATCGGCAACAGTTCCTCCTTCATGAAAACCGCCACCCCCTGCGCCCGGGCCTGGGCGATGATGCCCCTCACCCATTCGGGCCGGGCTTCGACCTTGCCGCGGCGGCGTCCGGTCTCGATGCCGACGACGATCCACTCCACGCCCGTCAGGTCGAGCCCTTTGATCGGCCCGAACAGCGGCTCGAAAGTCACATGGTAGTGACGGGCCCGGGCATGTTGGCGCAGCGCGGCAATGCGCCCCTTCTCCGCCCCGCATGTCACGGTGACACCCATCCAGACGTTGTCGTCGTCGGTCTGCAGGTCGAGCCGCTCGGGACGTTTGGTCAGAAAGAGATAGGCGTGGTGCGGATTGCGGGCCATGCGATCGAAAACTTCCGTCGTCCACTCGGGCCGCCAGTCCGAGAAGTCGCTCATGCCGGTCATTAGAAAGACCCGCGGGTCGCGGCTTTCGAGAATGCGGAGCTTGCGGGGCATGTACTCCGGGACGGAAAAATCGTCGGTCATGTGGAAGCGTCGGCAGTTGTTGCGGGCATAGCAGTAGGTGCAGCCGACGACCAGATTCAGATTGCGGATCAATGATTTGATGCAGACACTCATGGCCGGATGTTTTTCGAGGGCGGATTCATATCGAATCTTCCGTCGGCAAAGGTCCGAAGATTTTTTGTGCATAATTATGCCCGAAAGGGGGTAATGTATGCCATTTTGATAAATGATATCGTATCTTTGTCTTCGGACAAACCGGATGCACGCGATGAAAACAACGACAAATCCCCGACGGCTGGTCACCGTGCCGTTCAGCAAGACGCAGTGCGGCGTCGACTTCTACATCAATACGGGCCGCAGCGAAGAGATCCGCGGCGTACTGACCGAGCACCCGCTCTTCCGGACCGACTTCTTCGAGTTTTTCTTCCTCGGCCGGGCGCAGGGCACGCTGCTGCTCGGCAGCAGCCGCATCGAGCTGCACGACGACATGGTGCTCCTCCTCTCGCCCCACGAGCAGCAGCAGTGGCTCGTCGACGAAGAGGAGCTCGACTACACGTTTCTGATTTTCCGTGAGGATTTCATGCGCACGTTCCTCTCCGACAAGCTCTTCGTCTACCGCCTGCTCTACTGCTACCAGAGCGATACGCCGCCCTGGTTCGACGCCCCTCGGGAGCGCTTCGGAGAGTACCTCCGGCTGCTGGCCAAAATCAAGACGGAGCTGCAGGCCCCGACCTCGGACAGCTACAACCTGATTGTCGCGGTGCTCTACTACCTGCTGGTGACGCTCAACCGCGACTACGCCACCGCCTACGGGTTGCCCGTCGCGCTGCCGCGCAACAACTGCGCGTTCCGCTTCAAGGCGCTGCTCGAGGAGCATATCCGCACCGTCCAGCGCGTCGGGGAGTATGCCGCGATGATGCGCGTGAGCCGCGTGACCTTGAATCGGGCCGTCATGGAGCAGTTCGGTGTCACGGCCGCCCACCTGCTCCGCCAGCGGCTGCTCGAAGGGGTGAAGAACGGCCTGTTGTTCGAGGGGCGCAGCGTCAGCCAGTTGGCTGAGGAGTACGGCTTCTCGGACCCGAGCCACCTGATGCGTTTCTTCAAGCAACAGACCGGAAAGACCTGTACGGCATACCTTTCCGACTACCGACGCGGGGCAGGCGAGTAGGGCAATTCGTCATCCCTGTCCTGGTATACGGTTAGCTACCCATCGACAGCCTGCCAACCCCGACTCAGCGTCAGAGATAGAGTTCGCACGCCTTTCGCTGCGAGCAGGCCTTCTTGAGCATCCGGCCGACGAGGGCCAGCAGCAGCCTGTTGACGCGTCGGGCATGGTGGGGGCATACGGCCACGCAGCGCATGCAGGAGATGCAGCTTTTGTCCACCCGTGCCGGCTCCTTAGCATCGATGGCCCCGACGGGGCACTTCGCCGCACAGAGGCCGCACTTCACGCAGGCGCGCGTTGCCTTGGGAACGATGCCGGCACCTGCAGCCTTGCGGTAGGGGCGGTTGCCCGGAATCACCGGTTCATCGAGCCCGCCGTCGTCAATCTTGCGGCGAATCCGTGCGGCAAAGCTGCGCAGCATCGCTTCGTCCTCCGCATCGGGTCGGCCCGCGGCGTATTGGCGGGCGATTGAGTGTTCGGCAACGGCCGCTACGGCGGCAATCACCTTGAACCCTGCCCCGGAGGCCTTGTCACGCAGCTCCACCAGCGTATCCTCGTAGGCCCGGTTGCCATAGACGCAGAGCAGGACGGCCCGGGCTCCGTTGCCGTGCATCGCGGCCAGACGTGCCGCAGCGACGGTCGGCACCCGTCCGCTGTAGGAGGGCACGGCAATCAGCGCCACCTCCTCGGGGCTCAGCTCCACCTGCCCGAAATCGACCTCGCGAGCCGTCAAGTCGACCTCGACCGTCTCGTCGGTCAGTGCACGGCTCAGCATTGTGCTCACACGCTTCGTCCCACCCGTCGGGCTGAAGCAGATTTCATGAATTTTCATACTCTGAAAAGTTTTACATCCGAATGATTACCTTTCCCCTGAGCGGCCCTTCGGCTACGAGCCGCAGGGCGTCGTTAATCTCCTCGAGCGAGAAGCAGTGCGGGTCAATGGCCGGGACGATGTGTTCGCGCTCGACAAGCTCCGTGATTCGGCGGAGCTGTTCTCCGTCGGCATGCACGAAGAGGAAGCGGTACTCTTTGCCCTGACGGCGGGCCGCCCGGTCGTATTTCATTCCGGCCAGCGTGAAGAGGGCCCGCTTGTACCAGGGGAAACCGTTGCGTCGGGCAAACTCCCCGTTGGGGGCGGTCCGCAGGCTCAGCAGCCGTCCGCCCGGCTTTAGTACGGAGAGCTCGTGTTCGAATTCGCCGGCTCCGAGCGTGTCGATGACCGCATCTACCCCCGAGAGCTCTTCCCAGTAGTTCTCCCTGCGATAGTCGATGTAACGCTCGGCGCCCATGGCCAGAAATGCTTCGCGCGACCGTTCGTTGCCCGTCACCACGACGCGGAGTCCCAGCGACCGGGCTATCGGTACGGCCATCTGCCCGAAGCTGCCCGACCCGCCGGGAATGAGCAACCTCTGTCCCGATTGCACCTGCAGCTCCTCGACCAGCCCCTGCCAGGCCGTCAGACCGGTCAGCGGGATGGCGGCCGCCACGTCGAATGCATATCCGGCGGGCATCTTCGCCACCACCTGCTCCCTTACGGCGACGTATTCGGCAAAGGCGCCAATCCGCTCCAGCGGAAGGCGTGTATAGACGGCATCGCCCGGTCGGAACTTCCCGACGCGGCTTCCGACCCGCTCGACAACGCCCGAGCACTCGTTGCCCAGCGTCTGCGGCAGACGGTAATCCTGTATCAGCCGGATGCTTCCCCGGACGATGAGCAGCTCCAGTGGATTGACGGCCGCCGCGCGTACCTTGATGAGTACCTCATCGGCAGCCGGTTCGGGTACGGCGACCTCCCGTACGGTGAGCCGTCCTTCCCTTGAATAACGGTCTAACTGTGCAGCTTTCATTCCTTTTCTTTCTTGTGTTCGTTTGCTTGATTCGACCCGTTGGCTGCGTTATGAGCCCTTTTGCGCTCCTTCATGATGTCATCCATCTGTTCCACAGCCCAGGCGAGCAGCTCTTCGAGAATCGGGCGCAGCGTCTGGCCGCGCTCCGTGAGTGCATACTCCACCCGGGGCGGAACCTCGGCGTGGAGCCTCCGTGAGATGTAGCCGTCCTCCTCGAGCGTGCGCAGGGTCGTCGATAGCATCTTCTGCGAGATGTCGGGCATGGCCTGCTTCAACTCCGTGAAGCGCAGCTTGCCCTGCTCAGAGCGTGCCAGCAGGTAGAGGACCAGCAGCGCCCACTTGTCGCAGAGCCGCGCCAGAATGTTTCTCACCGGGCAGGCCGGGAACATGGCATCCTCGATGGTTGACCGTTTCATTGTTGCAGTCTGATTGGGTTGTGTGTTCTTGTTTCTCCTTGTTTGTTCTGTCCGACGTTTCGCTTCGTTTGCTCGGCTTGCTCGGCTTGCTCGGTTTGCTCGGTTTGGCAAACCACGTCGGTCCGTCGGTCTGCAAAGATATCGATAGTCTCTTTTTTATACCAAATATATTTTGCATATTATTACGAACAGAACAGCAGACAGGAGTTTTTTGCGAACAGGAAACCAGATTCGTTGGGGCGGATGAGCCTTCTTCGTGCCCCGGCCGGGTCGGCGGGGAGTGAACTGTTCGGCGGGAAAAGGCGACAACGGGACGAAGAGGGGCGGTTTGTCGAGAGGTGGCTGACGAGGGGATGAAGATTCTGTTCGGCAAAGAGAGGCCGACAAGGCGGGTAGGGCAGACAGACTAGGGATGGCCGACGGATGCTTGGACGTGTCGGTCTTTCTGCGGCAAGGTCGGCAGCCAATTCCGGGGCAGACGCGTGGGGCGCATCCACATGACCGACCGGAGGCAGCATTTCCGTACCGGAGCTCACGTCGGAGCGCACAGGGAGCATAAAACAACATCGCCCCGCGGCACCAAACCGTGGGGCGATGGTCGTATTGTCCGTGTCGCGTTGCGTGGGGCGTACCGGCTTCGGGAACGGAGGGGCGGTGCAAATCGACGCGGCCCCGGGAAAACCGTCCGGAACCGGAATCCCTACTTGTTGCGGATGCGCAGCTCGTAGAGGTCCTTGCGGCGGTCCTTCAGGTTGCGGACGCTGCCGTAGGTGTGCAGCTCGTTGAGCAGGTCGAGGTCAACGTCCGAGATGAGAATCATCTCGGTGTTGGGCGTCGCCTCGGCGCGGCGGCCGTCGGTCGGGAAGGCGAAGTCGCACGGCGTGAAGACGCCCGACTGCGCATACTGGATGTCCATGTTGTGGACGCGCGGCAGGTTACCCACGCTGCCGGCGATGGCCACGAAGCACTCGTTCTCGATGGCGCGTGCCTGGGCGCAGACCCGCACGCGCGAGTAGGCGTTCTGCGTATCGGTCAGGAAGGGGACGAAGAGAATCTGCATCCCCTCGTCGGCCATGATGCGCGAGAGCTCGGGGAACTCCACGTCGTAGCAAATCAGCACGCCGATGCGCGCGCAGTCGGTCTCGAAGGTGCGGATGGCGTGGCCGCCGCTCAGACCCCAGCACTTCATCTCGTCGGGGGTGACGTGCAGCTTCTCGTACATCTCGTAGGTGCCGTCGCGGCGGCAGAGGAAGCCCACGTTGTAGAGCTGCCCGTCGTCGCGGATGTAGGGCATGCTGCCCGTGACGATGTTGATGTTGTACTTGATGGCCAGCCCGATGAAGCGCTCGCGGATATCGTCCGTGTAGCCCGCCAGGCCGCGGATGGCCTGCGACTCGCCGGCGTCGTTGAAGCGCGCCATGAGCGGGGCGTTGAAGTATTCGGGGAAGAGGACGAAGTCGCTCTGGTAGCGGCTCACCGAGTCGACGAAGAACTCCACCTGCTCGAACAGGTCGTCGAGCGTATGGTAGCTGCGCATCTGCCACTGCACCAGACCCACGCGGACCGTTGTCTTGGGCTGGACATACTCCTCGGTGGGAGCCTGGTAGTAGATGTTGTCCCACTGGAGCAGGCAGGCATAGTGGCGCGACTCCTCGTCGTTGGGCAGGTAGTTGCGCATGACCTTGCGCACGTGGAAGTCGTTCGAGAGCTGGAAGAGCAGCACCGGGTCGTAGATTTCACGCTTGCGCACCTTGTCGATGTACTCCTTGGGGCGCATCTTGTCGGCATACTTGTGGTAGTTGGGCAGGCGCCCGCCGAACATGATGGCCTTCAGGTTGAGCTTCTCGCAGAGCTCCTTGCGGTATTCGTACATGCGCCGGCCGAGCCGCAGACCGCGGTAGTCGGGATGGATGAAGACCTCGATGCCGTAGAGGATGTTGCCCTTGCGCGTATGGGTGTCGAAGGTCTCGTTGCCCGTCACCTGGGCGTAGGTATGGTCCCCCTTGACCAGGTCGTAGTCCACGATAATCGAGAGGGCGCAGCCCACGATTTTGTCATCGACCACCACCACAATCTGTCCTTCGGGGAAGATGCGGATGAGTTTGTCAATCTGTTCCGGCGTCCAGAATACGTCGCTGCCGTCGGCATAGACGCGGGTGAAGGATTTGGCCAGCTGGTCGTAGTCCTCACGCTGGAGGTTGCGGATTTCCACCTTGTTGATTTTCGTCACGTTCATCGCTTTGTCGTTTTCAGGCCTCAAAGATACCGATTTTCCGGTCAGGTTGTCATCGCCGAGGGCAACTTGCCGCCTTTCGGATGGCTTTTTTGCGCATTGCGGGGCGGTTCGGGCCTCCGAAGAGGGTGTCGCGGCGCTCCTCGCGGCCCGCAGAGGACGCGGCGTGGAGATGTTCGCCGAGTTTGCCGAGAGTGCAGCGAGGAGCGGCAAACATTCCCGGCACACCCGAAAACGAGGCAGGGCGGCGCCTCCCCCGTATAGGGAAGCACCGCCCTGCAATCGGGTGTGAGGTTCGTCGCGGAGCCTACTCCCAGAAGCGGTAGAAGTGGTGCACGGGACCGTGGCCGTGGCCGATGCGGTAGTGCGCGCCGGCGGCAATGGCCCCGGCGATGTACTCCTTGGCTGCGGCCGCGGCGTCGTCGAGCGCATATCCGCGGGCCAGGAAGGCGGCGATGGCCGACGAGAGCGTGCAGCCCGTGCCGTGGGTGTTCACCGTCGCGACGCGCTTCGAGCGCAGCGGCACAATCCGGTCGCTCTCGGCGTCGTAGAAGATGTCGACCAGCTCCTCGTCGTCGAGGTGTCCCGCCTTGAGGAAGACCGAGACGCGGCCCCCCTGCGAGAGCTCGCGCGCGGCGTCGGGAAGCTCCTCCTGGCGGGGCAGCCTGCGGCCCAGCAGGATTTCGGCCTCGGGAATGTTGGGCGTGATGACCCGGGCGCGGGGAATGAGCTCGTCGCGCAGCGTTGCGACGGCCTCGCGCTGCAGCAGCGGGTCGCCCGACGTAGCCACCATCACCGGGTCGAGCACCACGTTGCGGATGTCGTAGCCCGCGAGCGTGTCGCGCACGGCCAGAATCAGCTCCGAGGAGTGGAGCATGCCGATTTTGATGGCGTCGGCGCCGATGTCGTCGAGCACCGAGCGGATTTGCCCCACCACGAAGTCGACCGGCACGGGGTGTACGCCCGTGACGCCGACCGTGTTTTCGTCCACGACGGCGACGATGGCCGAGGTGCCGAAGCATCCGCAGGCCGAGAAGGTCTTCAGGTCGGCCTGAATGCCCGCACCGCCGCTCGGGTCGCTGCCGGCGATGGTCAGGGCTCGTTTGTAGGTTTTCATGTCGCTGTTCATAGCATCAGATTTTCCAGTTTTCAAGCCTCCAGGCGCTCTCCCAGAAGAGCCACTCCATCCGGGTGCAGCGCACGAAGAGTTCGGTCATCCGCTGCCGCGTCGCCGCGCCGGCCTCGGCGGCCAGCTCGTCGCAGATGCGCGTGGCGCGGTCGGCAGCCTCGGCGAACGAGGGGTCGGCATAGGTCTCAATCCAGCGGCGGTAGGGGTTCTCCGCATCCCCTAACCGGGCGTAAATCTGCTCGCCGACCCGCTGGTAGACGCGGAAGCAGGGGAGCACGGCGGCCGCCTCGACCTCGACGGGAGCCATCGCCTGGCTCTCGAGCAGCGAGGTGTAGAGCAGGCAGGCGGGCGAGATTTCCCCGGGCTCGGGGTGGCTGCCCTCGAGGAACTGCTCGTGGAGCGCCCGCTCGACCTCTATCCCCTCGAGGGCGAAGTGCAGGAAGGCCTCCGTGTGCTCCTTGCGCACGAGGCGCGAGGCGATGTGGGCCAGCCGTCGTGCGTAGCCGTCCAGATAGAGGGCATCCTGGCGGATGTAGAAGCGGAAGCGCTCCGCGGAGAGCGTTCCGGCGGCGAGCTCCCCGACGAAGGGGTGCTCGAGTATCCTGCGGTAGACCGGTTCGGCGGCCTCCCAGGCTTCGTCGCTCCAGCGTTTCATGGCCTTGTCCGCGGTGTTCATCGCTTGTAGGCCACGACGGCCACGTAGTCGCCCCGGTCGCACCCCTCGACGGGCTGCTCCTCGGCACGGTCCGAATAGAGCGGGTGGGTGGTGAGCGTCTGCGAGAAGTGCAGGTCGCGGAAACCGGCCTTTTCGAGCAGCTCCACCTTCTCGGCCGTCGTGCGCCAGGCGGCCACCTCGACGAACTCGATGGGGTAGGGGTTGGGCGGGTAGACCCCCTCGAGCAGCGGATGGTTCCACGTCCCGAGCGCCTTGGCCAGGTTGTACATGATGCCGTAGGAGCTCTCCTTCGGGACGTCAATCAGCACGATGCGTCCCCCCTCGGGCAGCGCGTCGTAGGCCTTGCGGACCACGCCCGCCAGATTGCCGATGTAGCTCGGCGTGCCGTTGAAGAGCAGCGTGTCGTAGCGTTCGCGGCCGAAGTCGGCCTCCTCGGCCGTTGCGACGGTTACCTCGAGGCCCCGCTTGCGGGCGATGTCGGCCATGCCGGTCGAGGGCTCGATGCCGTCGGTGATGCGGATGTCGTACTCCTCGCGGAGAATCTTCTCGAAGAGGCCGCTGCCGCAGCCCACCGAGAGGATGCGTCCCGCATCGCGGAGTGTCGAGGCAACGAGGTTGACCTCCGAGTAGAGTACGTTCCGGTTTTCGAGAAACCACGCATCGTAGGCCGATGCGTATTCGTCAAATCCTTTTCCCATGGTGTGGTGTTTTCGGTAGGTGAATTTTTTGTGTTCAGATATCGATTGTTTCGCAATGCATCGTCTTGAGGTCGAAGAGGAGCAGCCGTCCGTCGAGCGAGGGCTCCATGCCGGCGAGCAGCTTGAGCGCCTCCGTGGCCTCGATGGCCCCGATGACGGCCGGGACGCCGCCAAGCACCCCCAGCGTGCGGCGCGGTGCGCTGCACAGCGCCTCGCGGTCGGGATAGAGCGTTGCGTAGCGGACCCCGCGGCGGTGGTTGAAGAGGCTCACCTGCCCGTCGAAGGGGCCAATCGAGCCGTAGACCCACGGCCGCCCCGCGGCGGCGCAGGCGTCGTCGATGAGGTAGCGCGTCGCGAAGTTATCGCAGCAGTCGACCACCAGGTCGTAGGAGGCCGCGAGCCGCTCGGCGTTTTCGGGCGTGAGCCCCTCGGCGATGCAGTCGAAGTGCGTCGCCGACGAGAGGGCCGCGAGCCGGCGGCGGGCCATCTCGCACTTGGGACGGCCCACCTCCTCCTCGGTATAGAGCGTCTGCCGCGGCAGGTTGCTCCACGAGACCACGTCGGGGTCGCAGAGGCCGAGGCGCCCCACGCCGGCCCCCGCAAGCGAGGGGGCCACCGTCGAGCCCAGGCCGCCCAGACCCACGAGCAGCACCGACGCCGAGGCCAGCCGATGCTGCCCCTCTTCGCCGATTTCGGGCAGCATGACCTGCCGCGCGTAGCGTTCGTCGAACATCGTCAGTCGAAGATTTTGTCCCAGTCCTTCCAGACCACTTCGTACCCTTCGCGACGGATGTCGGCCTCGACCTGCGCCGGCGTGCGCTCGTCGCTCACGACGAACTGCTCGAGCGACGTGGGGTAGACGCGGTAGCCTCCCGGGTCGGTCTTCGAGCCGGCGCTCATCGAGGTGGCGCCCAGCGTGGCGATGTGGTTGCGGAACTCGGCCCGCTCGCGCGTCGAGAAGGAGATGTCGACGTCGTGGTCGAAGATGCGGAAGGCGAAGGTCAGCTGCGCCAGCTCGCGGTCGCTCATCACCACGTTGGGCTGGAAGTGACCCTCCGACGGGCGCATGCGGGGGAAGTTGACGCTGTAGCGCGTCTTCCAGTAGTGCTTGCGCAGGTACTGCAGGTGGAGCGCCATCATCGTCACGTCGGTGCGCCACTCCTCAAGGCCGATGAGCACGCCCATGCCGATTTTGTGGACGCCGGCCTGTCCCATGCGGTCGAAGCCGTTGACGCGCCACTCGAACTTCGACTTCATGCCGGCCGGGTGGTAGATGTTGTAGTTGGCGCGGTTGTAGGTCTCCTGGAAGCAGACCACGCCGTTGAGCCCCGAGTGGGTCAGCCGCTCGTACTCCTCGGCCGCCAGCGGCATCACCTCGATGGTGAGGTTGTTGAAGTAGGGGCGGCAGATGTGGAGCGCCTGCTCGATGTAGTCGACACCCGCCGCACGGGGATTCTCGCCCGTGACCAGCAGCAGGTTCTCGAAGGGACCGAGCTCGCGGATGGCGCGGCACTCCTCCTCAATCTGCTCGGGGGTGAGAATCACGCGCGGAATGGCGTTGTGGCGGTTGAAGCCGCAGTAGATGCACGAATTGGTGCACGAGTTGGTGATGTACATCGGGATGTACATCGAGATGGTCTTGCCGAAACGCTCCTGCGTGTAGCGGCGGCTCAGACGGGCCATGGGCTCGAGGTAGGCGGCCGCAGCCGGCGAGATGAGCGCCATGAAGTCGTCGAGCGTGAGGTGCTCGCGTCCGAGGGCCGCTTCGACGTCGGCCGGACGTTTCGACTGGATGCGACGGGTGGTCTCCTCCCAGTCGTATTTGGCTAATTCTTCGGAAAACATGTATTCTTGATACTCTTTTTACGTACGTATACGGTTCAGCATTTGATGTTCGCCAGGTCGCGGCTCAGCTTCATGGCGCAGAAGTTGGGGCCGCACATGGTGCAGTATTCGCCATCGGTGTGGCGGCCTTCGTTGAAGTACTCCAGCGCACGCTCCGGGTCGAGGCTCAGGTGGAACTGGTCGCGCCAGCGGAATTCGTAGCGCGCCTTGCTCAGCGCGTTGTCGCGAATCTGCGCCCCGGGGTGTCCCTTGGCCAGGTCGGCGGCATGGGCGGCAATCTTGTAGGTGATGACGCCCGTGCGCACATCCTCGCGGTTGGGGAGCCCGAGGTGCTCCTTCGGCGTGACGTAGCAGAGCATGGCCGTTCCCAGCCAGCCGATTTGCGCGGCGCCGATGGCCGAGGTGATGTGGTCGTAGCCCGGCGCGATGTCCGTGACGATAGGCCCCAGCGTGTAGAAGGGTGCGTTGTGGCAGTGGTCAATCTGACGCTCCATGTTCTCGCGGATTTTGTGCATGGGGACATGCCCGGGACCTTCGACGAAGGCCTGCACGTTCTTCGCGCGGGCGCGGAGCACCAGCTCGCCCATCGTGTCGAGCTCGGCGAACTGCGCGCGGTCGTTGGCGTCGGCGATGCAGCCGGGACGCAGCCCGTCGCCCAGCGATACGGCCACGTCGTACTGCGCCAGGATGTCGCAGATGTCGTCGAAGTGCTCGTAGAGGAAGCTCTCGCGGTCGTGGAGCAGGCACCACTTGCTCATGATGCTTCCGCCGCGCGAGACGATGCCGCAGAGGCGCCCGTCGGCCAGGTGGACATTCTGCCGGCGGATGCCAGCGTGGATGGTGAAGTAGTCGACGCCCTGCTCGCACTGCTCGATGAGCGTGTCGCGGTAGAGCTCCCACGACAAATCCTCGACCCGCCCCGAGACCTTCTCCAGCGCCTGGTAGATGGGGACCGTCCCTACGGGCACGGGCGAGTTGCGGATAATCCACTCGCGCGTCTCGTGGATATTGGCCCCCGTCGAGAGGTCCATCAGCGTGTCGCCGCCCCAGCGGCAGCTCCACACCGCCTTGTCGACCTCCTCCTCGATGCTCGACGTGGTGGACGAATTCCCGATGTTGGTGTTGATTTTCACCAGGAAGTTGCGTCCGATAATCATCGGTTCGCTCTCGGGGTGGTTGATGTTGGCCGGCAGGACGGCCCGTCCGGCGGCGAGCTCGTCGCGGACGAACTCGGGCGTGATGTGACTCTCGATGCCCAGCTCGCGGCAGTTCATGTTCTCGCGGATGGCGACATACTCCATCTCGGGGGTGATGATGCCTGCGCGGGCATAGGCCATCTGGGTGATGCACCGGCCGGCCCGGGCGCGGTAGGGGAGGGCGATGTGCTCGAAGCGCAGGTGATCCAGGCTCGGGTCGTTGCGCCGCATCCGGCCGTATTCGGAACTGACAGCGGGGAGCCGCTCCACGTCGCCGCGGGCGACAATCCAGCTTTCGCGCATGCGCGGCAGCCCTTTTTTGAGGTCTACGACCACGTCGGGGTCACTGAACGGCCCGCTCGTGTCGTAGACGTAGACGGGGGCGTTGGGGGTGACCTCCTTCTTCCCATCGACGATGCGGACGGTGGGGGTGAGGTTCACCCGTTGCATGCCTACTCGGATGTCGGGGTAAAGCGTGCCCTGCATGTAGGCTTTCTCGGCATGGGCGTATGCTCTCTGCTCCTGTTCTTTCATGGCCGGATTGGGGTCATTGGTTTGTTTGTCGTTTCGTGTCAGTCGAGGAACGAGGTGAGGGGGCTGCTGGCGTCGGCATGGCGCGACTGGGCACCCAGACCTGCCTCGTAGGCTTCGCGGCCCGCCTCGACGGCGCGTGCGAAGGCGCGTGCCATGCGGACGGGGTCGCCCGCAACGGCGATGGCCGTATTGACCAGCACGGCGTCGGCTCCCAGCTCCATGGCGGCCGCCGCGTGCGACGGAGCGCCCAGACCGGCGTCGACAACCACCGGCACGTTGCTCTGCTCGATGATAATCTCGAGCAGCTCGCGCGTCACGAGCCCCTTGTTGGTTCCGATGGGGGCGGCCAGCGGCATGACGGTGGCCGCACCGGCCTCCTCGAGCCGCTTGCAGAGCACGGGGTCGGCCTGGATGTAGGGCAGCACGACGAAGCCCAGCTTGACGAGCTGCTCGGTGGCGCGCAGCGTCTCGACGGGGTCGGGCAGCAGGTATTTGGGGTCGGGGTGAATCTCCAGCTTGATGAAGTTCGTGCCGAAGGCCTCGCGGGCCAGCTGGGCGGCCAGAACGGCCTCCTCGGCGTCGCGCACGCCCGAGGTGTTGGGCAGCAGCTGGATGCCCGGACGGCGTACGTGGGCGAGCATGTCGTCCTCGGGGTTGTTCATGTCGATGCGTTTCATGGCTACGGTGACCATTTCGGTCTGCGAAGCCTCGATGGCGCTGGCCATCAGCTCGTTGGAGCTGAACTTGCCCGTGCCGACGAACAGACGCGAACGGAACGTCCGTCCGCCGATTACCAATTCGTTTTTCATATTGCGGATTAATGTTGGTTTTTGTTGATGAGTTCCAGTATGGTGCGGGTCTCCTGCGCGGGCGACCCGGCCGAGAGCAGCGCGCCCGAGAGGGCGATGCCGCCGATGCCGGTGGCGCAGAGGTCGGCGATGTCGGCCGCCGTGATGCCTCCAATAGCCACCACGGGGAGTGTGATGCCTTCGCGGCGGCAGCGGTCAAGGATTGTGCGGTAGCCCTCGAGCCCGAGGATGGGGCTCAGGTTGCTCTTGGTCCGCGTGAAGCGGAAGGGGCCCAGCCCGATGTAGTCGGCGCCGTCGGCCGCCGCGCGGGCGATGTCGTCGAAGGTGTTGGCCGTTGCGCCGATGATGCGGCCGGGGCCCAGGATGCGCCGCGCCTCGGCCACGGGCATGTCGTTTTTGCCCAGATGGACGCCGTCGGCGCCGAGCAGTCCGACCAGCGCCACGCGGTCGTCGAGGATGAAGGTGGCGCCGCAGGCCCGGCAGCAGGCCGCCACGTCGCGCCCCGTGCGGAGCACCTCCTCGTCGGTGGCCCCCTTCATGCGGAGCTGCACCCAGCGGCAGCCCCCCTCGAGTACGGCCTGCGTCCCCGTGAGGTAGTCGAAGCGGTCGTTATGGTGTGTGATGAATTGCAACATATCGTTCTGTCTATGGTCTGTTGTATTGTTGAATCCGTTGCAGCGTCTCGCGCAGCCCCGCTGAGGAGACGTCGCGCCAGATGCACCCCAGCAGGGCAGCTCCGCCGAAGCCCAGGTCGCGCAGCGTCGGAAGCAGCTCGGGCCGGACGCCTCCCAGCGCCGCGACCCGCTCGCCGAGCAGACCGCGTGCGGCCGCCTCACGCAGCGTGGCGGGGGTGAAGGCCGAGCGGTAGCCCTCCTTCGAGATGCTGTCGAATATGGGGCTCAGGAAGAGGTAGTCGCTCGTGCGGTCGGCCGCCACCTCGTCGAGCGTGTGGCACGAGCGGCTGACCAGCCCGTCGAAGCCGGCGGGCGGCTGCGGGTTGCGGCTGTTCAGGTGGACACCCCCGACGCCGTACTCCGACGCCAGACGGAGGTGGTCCTGCAGCGTGAGGCGTCGGTGCAGGTCGGCCGGAATGACCTCGAGCAGCCGGCGCATCTCCTCTTCGCGCGAGTGGGGCTTGCGCAGGTGGACACGGTCGATGCCTCCGCGCAGCAGCGCGGCGATGACGTCGGCCTCCCCTTCGGGAAAGGTCTCGGGCGTGATGACGTACAGATGCATCATCCTCCGCAGACGGCCCGGATGACCGTGACTTTGGCCCCCTCCTCGAGCTGCGTCGAGGCCCAGTCGCGACGCGCCACCACGCGGTTGTTCACCGCGACGGCGACCCCTTCGGCGGGGACCCCGGCCTTGGCGAGCACCTCTTCGAGCGACGCACCGGCGCCCACCTCGAAGGGCTTGTGGTTGATTTGAATCTCCATGTGAATTCCGTTTTACGCCAGAGGTGTGCCCGAGCGGACGGCGTTACGGTCTATGAACAAGTCCTTTCGGCGGTATTGCCCGCATCAAGTTCATAGGGTATAATCTCAGCCTCTCTGCGCCAGCAGCGGGGCACCCCTCTTGTGTTGTGCAGACAAAGATACGAAAATTTCCGAACGGTGTACCTCCCGGCCCGAAAAATCTTTGCGGCGTGCCTTTCCCCTGCCTCCGCGAAGGACATTTCCAACCAGCCGGCGCCTCGTCTGAACCGGTTCCGCCGGCTGACTTGATGCGGCTTCGGGCGCGGAAACCGGGAAAATGGTAACTCCAACCGTAATTCGGCTATCTCCATTTCGCGGCAAAACGGCTACCTTTGTATCGGAAAAAGGGGCGGTGCCGCCGCCCCATGTTGAACCCTGCAAAAACGGACCACCCGATGAAGAAGATGAGTCTGCACGCCTGGCTGCTGCTCTCCGCCGTGAGCCTCACGCCGGCTGCGGCCCGCACCGCCTGTGAGGCGGAGAACCCCGAACCTGTAAAAACATACGATATGGAGACGTTGGAACTGACCCGTGAATGGGACAAGACCTTTCCGCAGAGCGACAAGGTCGAACACTCGAAAATTACCTTCCACAACCGCTACGGCATCACCCTTGCGGCCGACCTCTACAAGCCCCGCGGGGCCGAAGGCCGTCTGGCGGCCATCGCCGTCTGCGGCCCCTACGGCGCCGTCAAGGAGCAGGTCTCGGGCCTCTACGCCCAGTCGCTGGCCGAGCGCGGATTCCTCGCCATCGCCTTCGACCCCTCCTTCTACGGCGAGAGCGGCGGCACGCCCCGCAACCTCACCTCGCCCGAAATCAGCACCGATGACTTCAGCGCCGCCGTCGACTGCCTGCTCACGCGCGACGACGTCGACTCGCTGCGTGTCGGCATCTGCGGCATCTGCGGCTGGGGCGGCTTTGCGCTCAACGCCGCGGCCATCGACCCGCGCATCCGCGCCACGGTCACCTCGACGATGTACGACATGAGCCGCGTAAGCGCCAACGGCTACTTCGACGCGATGACCCCGGACGACCGCCAGGCGCTGCGCGTGCGGCTCAACGAGCAGCGGCTGAAGGATTACCGCTCGGGCGTGGGCGAGCGCGACGGCGGGGTAGTCGACCCCGTGCCGGAGGATGCGCCGCTCTTCGTGCGTCAGTACCACGATTACTACAAGACTTCGCGCGGCTACCACCACCGCTCGCCCAACTCCAACGACGGACTGCTGCGCACCAATGCGCTCGCCTTCGTCAACATGCCGCTGCTCACCTACATCGGCGAAATCCGCAGCGCCGTGCTGATGCTCCACGGCTCGGAGGCTCACTCGCGCTACTTCAGCGAGGATGCCTTCAAGCGGCTCAAGGGCGACAACAAGCATCTGGTGATTATCCCCGGGGCCTGCCACGTCGACCTCTACGACAATCTGAAGGTGATTCCCTTCGACCGCATCGCCTCCTTCTACCGCGAGGCGTTCGACCAGCCGGCCGTGCAGGAGCAATAGTTAGCTGCAGCTGAAATCGAAGCGAGGCATCCATCATCGGTGGATGCCCCGCTTTTTGTTCCGTCCCGCTTTGCCGCGGGCTGCCTTGTTGTTTATCGGTTATGCCTGTCGTCTCTGCGCCCCTTCCCTCCGTTTGCTTCATGCCGAAGGGTCTCTCCCGAACTGTGTTCCCACAACCGTTCCGGACCTCGTTCAGGAGCCATTTTCGTGCCGCACTGCCGCCGCCGTTCCCGGGACGCGCATTTACAGCCGCTCCAGCACCGCCCAAAAGCGGGCGGGGAGGCAGATGTTCTCCACCTCGCGGGCCCGGGCGAAGAGCGGCGCCATCTGTGCGGGGGTGAAGCCGGCGATGCCGCATCCGATTTCCGTCACGAGGAACCTCAGCTGCGGATTGCGCCGTGCGAAGTCGATGAAGGCATCGACGTAGGGGGCGATGCGCTCCGTGCCGCCATGCATCGTGGGGATGGCGTAGCTTCGCCCCTGCAGCCCGACCCCCTGCCCCCAGCGGGCGCCGAACCGGCTGCAGGCGAGCCGTGCGGCACCGCCGCCGTGCATGCCCTCCAGGTTGCTTCCGAAGACGAAGATTTCACCGGGACGGAGCTCCTCAATCCAGTCGGGTGTCGTGCGCTTGTCGTGCATGTTGTTTGCGTTTTTTTGCCTGTGCGTATGATTGTGTTGTCGCGTTGCCTCATTATCGTGCTGCCGGCGTTCTGTCGTGCGCCCTGTTGTGGCTGCCTGACTCTCTGCTCAATCGGTTGCGCCCGCAAACGGCAGCGGCGGCCGCTATGCGGTCTGTTCGGCCTTCAGAAGGATGTTGGCAACCGAATCGCAGACAATCAGTTGCGGCTGAAGCTGCATGTGGGTCCCCATGGGCTGCTTTTCGTTGATGCTCTGCAGGAGCAGCTTGACGGCCAGCGTACCGATTTCATTCACCGGCTGACTCATGCGCGTGATGGGCGGGTCGATGAAGTCGAGGAAGGTGTTGTTGTCGAACGTGACGGCCGAGATGTCGTCGGGCATCACAAGCTCCGACTCCTTGATGGCCTTGATGGCCCCGAGCAGAATCGTGTTGCTCAGGGCGAAGATGGCCGTGGGGCGTGACGGCGAGTTGAGCGCCAGCTTCGTCTCGAGGTAGCCGTTCTGTATCGAGAAGCTGTCGCCGACAATCCTCGCCCGGGCGTCGAGCCCCTTGTCGCGCAGTGCGTCGATATAGCCCCGTACGCGCTCGCGCACCGGCATCGAGTAGGGGGTGCCCTGTATGCAGAGGATGTTCTCGTGGCCGTTGTTGAGCAGGTAGCGCGTCGCTTCGTAGCCACCCTGGTAGTTGTCCGTGCAGACGTAGGAGAGCTCCGTCGCGTTGAAATAGCGGTCGATGAGCACCACGGGGGCGATGTTGCGGTTGATGTTCTCGAGCCATTCGGGGTCCTGGCCGCAGGGGGTGACGATGATGCCGTCGACGTTGCGTGCCAGCAGCGATTCGATGCCGTTGCGCTCGTTGTGCTCGTCCTCCATCGTGTCGACAGTCACGGTTGTATATCCGTACGCGCGCGCGTCCCGTATGATGGTGCTCGCCAGATTGGCGAAGTAGAGGTTCTCCATGCTCGGAATGACGAGCCCTATCGTGTCGGTTTTGCTCGTGCGCAAACCTTTAGCCAGCAGGCTGGGTCTGTAGTTGCACCGTTTGGCCTCTTCCTGAATCGCCTCTACGGTCGACTTGCTGATGCGTGCAAGTTCGGCCTTTCCGTTCAATACGCGCGAAACCGTTGATACAGAGAATCCGGTGCGCTCCGAAATGGAGACAATCGTGCTTTTTTTCTTCATGGAGCATTTTAATTTCTACATCAAATGTACTATTTTTTTCAAAAAAATCCACAATAATTGCTAAAGTTCTGAATTTTTATTATACTTGCACAAACGTTTGCGTAAAATATGTGCCGCAAAAAGGCCCGAATGAGCTGCTGAAACAACACTAACCTATCATAAATATGAGTAAAATAATCGTAATAGGAAGTTCGAACACCGACCTTGCCATCAAGACCGATTCGATTCCCGAGCCCGGCGAGACCGTTATCGGCGGGAAATTCATGATGACGGCCGGCGGCAAGGGCGCCAACCAGGCCGTTGCGGCTGCCCGACTGGGCGGCGACGTGGCCTTCGTGACCAAGGTCGGCGACGACATGTTCGGCGACGAGTCGCGCGCCCGCTACGTGAAGGAGGGGCTGCCCGAGAAGTTCCTGCTGGTGGAGAAGGGGACGCCCTCGGGCATGGCGCTCATCACCGTCGACGCCAAGGGCGAAAACTGCATCGTTGTGGCCCCGGGAGCCAACAACACCCTTTCGCCCGCCGACGTGGACGCCGTGCGCGGCGAGATTGAGGCGGCCGAATACCTGCTCATGCAGCTCGAGGTGCCGATGGAGACGGTCGAGCATGCCGCCGAGATTGCCGCCGCCAGCGGTACGAAGGTGATTCTCAACCCGGCGCCCGCCGCCAAACTCTCCGAAAAGCTGATTGCAAATCTCTACCTCGTGACCCCCAACCGCACCGAGTGCCAGCTGCTCTCGGGCCTTCGCATCGACAGCGATGAGGATGCCCGGCGCGCCGCAGCCCGGCTGATGGAGATGGGGGCGCGCAACGTCATCATCACGCTCGGCTCGCGCGGCTCGCTGGTCTGCACGGCCGACGGATGCACCCTCGTCGAGGCCTGCCGCGTCGAAGCGGTCGATACCACGGCCGCCGGCGACGTATTCAACGGAGCGCTCTGCGTGGCGCTCTCCGAGGGCCGCACGCTGGTCGAGGCGGCCCGCTTTGCAAGCCGCGCGTCGGCCATCTCCGTAACGCGCATGGGGGCGCAGTCGTCGATTCCCTACCGTGCGGAACTCGAACGCTAACACCCCACCAACGAAGAACCTAACAAACAAACTACTATGAACTGCAAACTTTACCAACGCTTGATGCTCAACATCGTCTGCGTGCTGCTTTTCGCGACGGGAGCATCGGTGGCCGTTGCCCGGGAGCAGGGGAACGGTCCCAAAACGGTCAGCGGACAGATTGTCGATGCCGGCACGAAGGCCCCTCTGGTCGGTGTGTCGGTCGTCGTCGAGGGTACGACCCGCGGTGTTGTATCGGACGAGGCGGGACACTACGCCATCGAGGCCGACGGCGAAGAGTCCGTGCTGAACTTCTCCTACCTGGGCTACGTCGCCCAGAGCATTGCGGTGGCAGGCCGCACGGAAATCAACGTTGCACTGCGTGAGGACCAGGAGTCGATTGACGAGGTGGTCGTCATCGGTTACGGCAAGACGACCAAGAAGGAGGTGACCGGTTCGGTGGCCAGCCTCAAGAGCAACGACTTCAATACGGGTTCGTTCACCAATGCCGCCGGTCTGTTCCAGGGCAAGGTGGCCGGTCTGAGCGTCGTGAACCCCAACGGCGGTGACCCCAACGCCTCGTATGAGATTCTGCTGCGCGGCGCCAACACGCTGAGCGCAGGCCAAGGCCCGCTGCTCATCATCGACGGCGTGGTGGGTGCCGACATCCGCAACATCAACTTCCAGGAGGTCGAGTCCATCGACGTGCTGAAGGACGGTTCGGCAGCCGCCATCTACGGTACGCGCGGCACGAACGGCGTCATCATCATCACGACCAAGCGTGCACGCTCGGGCGAGACGCACGTCGAGTACGACGGTCAATTCACCGTGCAAACGGTTGCGCGCCGCGCCGAGCCGCTGACGGCCAAGGAGTTCGAATGGGTGGTGAACAACTACCGTCCCTCGAGCGCCGGGTCGCTCTACGGCGCCGAGACCGACTGGTTCGACGAGGTGACCCGCACCCCTATCAGCCACAAGCACAGTCTGGCCGTCTCGGGCGGTTCGGAGAAGTTCTCGCACCGCACGGTCGTCAACGTCGAGCAGAACCAGGGTCTGCAACGCAAGAACGACGCCGAGAAGTACCTCTTCAAGACCAACATCCATCAGAAGGCCTTCGAGGGGTGGCTCGACCTGGACTACAACGCCTACTTCTCGAAGCGCGTCTACTCGCCGGCCGACTACTCGGTCTTCGAGCAGGCCTTCTATCATAACCCCACCGAGCCGGTCTACGACCCCTCGAACACCACCTCGGGCGGCTACTTCCGCGTCGACAACACGATGGCCTACTACAATCCCGTGGCCATGCTCAACGAGCGCCGTCAGGACTACCGTGCCGACGACCTGGGCGGCAACGTGCGCGCAACGCTCAACATCCTGCCGGTCGAGGGTCTGAAGTGGGACAACTTCTTCTCCTACACGCAGCAGGACTTCGAGTCGCGTGACTACAAGACGCGCTACTATCCCGGCGCTCTGGGACAGGACGGCGTGGCCGACATCGCCAACGAGCTGACACGCGACATCCAGTGGGAGAGCACGCTCAACTACTCGCGCCAGTTCGGCCGCCACTCGCTGCAGGCCGTGCTGGGCTACACGTGGCAGCGCGGCTACTACGAGAGCTCCTCGATGGAGAACAAGGGCTTCGATACGGACGACTGGGGCACCGACAACATCGGCTCGGGAAGCGCCCTGCCCGACGGACAGGCGACGATGTCCTCCTACAAGGAGTCGAACACCTACATCGCCCTCTTCGGCCGCGTGATGTACAACTACGACGAGCGCTACCTGCTTTCGGTCTCGCTGCGCCGCGACGGTTCGAGCCGCTTCGGTGCCGACAACAAGTGGGGCTGGTTCCCCGCCGTAAGCCTCGGCTGGCGCATCAGCCAGGAGGAGTTCCTGCGCGACGTGGACTGGATTAACGAACTCAAGCTGCGTGCCGGCTATGGCGTGACGGGCAACCAGGACTTCTCGAACTACAAGTCGCTGCTGCTGATGAGCACTTCGGGCCGCTTCTACTACAACGGCAAGTGGATTAACACCTACGCCCCCTCGAGCAACGCCAACCCCAACCTGGGCTGGGAGAAGAAGGCCGAGTGGAACGTCGGAGTCGACTTCTCGGTGCTGGACAACCGTCTCTCGCTGACGCTCGACTACTATCAGCGCCGTACGACCGACCTGCTCTACACCTATCAGGTCCCCACGCCTCCCTACGTCTACAACGAGCTGTTCACCAACGTGGGTGAAATCAAGAACTCGGGTATCGAGATTACGCTCAGCGGCACCCCCGTCCGCACGAAGAACCTCGTATGGAACTCGACCTTCATCTTCTCGCGCAACACCAACAAGCTGGTGAAGTTCACCAACGAGGAGTTCACCGACGGCGAGTACAAGGTGGGGTGGCTCAACTCGCCCGTTGCGGCCTACTGCCAGCGTCTGGTCGAGGGTGAGTCGCTCGGTACGTTCTACGGCCCGCGCTATCTGGGCGTCGACGAGGAGGGCAACGACATCTACGCCAACTCGATTGCGGGCAACGTTCCCGAGTCGGCCTGGGAGAAAATCGGCTGTGCCTATCCCGACTTCACGCTGGCGTGGAGCAACATGTTCCGCATCCGCAAGAACCTCGACGTGAGCTTCACGCTGCGCGCCTCCATCGGCGGCGACATCCTCAATACCTACGCCCTCTACTACGACAACCTCTCGGAGTTCGGTCTGAAGAACGTCAGCTCGTCGTGGCTCGACAGCCGCTACACGGGCGGCGTGAAGTACTCGTCGAAGTACATCGAGGACGCCACGTTCCTCAAGCTGGACAACCTCTCGATTGGCTACACCTTCAACTTCAAGTCGAAGTACATCCGCAGCATGCGTCTCTCGCTCACGGGCCAGAACCTGCTCTGCATCACCGGCTACAAGGGCGTTGACCCCGAGGTGTCGCTCTCGGGCATCACCCCCGGTATCGAGAACATCAGCTACTATCCCTCGACGACGAGCTTCACGTTCGGGGTAAACCTCAATTTCTAACCTTCAACTCCAAACCGATATGAAAAACTTCATGCGAAATACGGGTCTTGCGCTCCTCTCGGCCATGATGCTGAGCAGCTGCTTCGACCTCAAGGAGGAAGTCTATTCCGAAATCCCGATGGACAACTTCGGAAAGACCGAACAGGAGCTCATCGCCACGGCCGGCCGTGCCTACACCCAGCTCCAGAACTACTGCACCGAGCAGAGCCTGTGGACGCTCTCGCTCCAGGTCGCGGACGAGTGCGCCGTGCCCATCAACTCCAACGGTTCGTGGGCCGAGGAGCGCTACGGCGAGCTGCAGCGCCAGCAGTACACCCCCTCGAACACCCTCGTGCTCAAGGGATGGAACTTCTGCTTCGACGGCATCGCCTCGTGCAACGAGATTCTCTACGAACTGGGCCTCTCGACCGCCGAGTTCGAGGCCAAGGAGAAAATCACGGCCGAGGTCGAGGTGCTGCGCGCCTTCTTCTACTTCATGGCCATCGACGGCTGGGGCAACGTTCCCTATTCGATTGACTACACCGACACGTCGTACCCCGAGCAGAAGGACCGCAAGTTCCTCTTCTCGTTCATCGAAAAGAGCATCAAGGACAACCTGCCGCTGCTCGATGCCGAGCCATCAACGTCGACCTACGGCCGCGTGACGCAGGATGTGGCCTACACGCTGCTGGCCAAGCTCTACCTCAATGCCGAGGAGTGGCTCGGCACGCCGATGTGGGCAGAGGCCGAGGCGGCATGCTACAACGTGATTTCGAAGGGTCATTACTCGATTGCCGACGACTACGCGTCGAACTTCTCGGCCAACAACGAGGGTTCGGTCGAGAACATCTTCGTCATCCCCTACAGCACGACCTACACCGAGTCGGACCACAACTCCTTCATCATCTACATCATGGCGCTCGACAGCTGGGCCACCGAGAAGTTCAACATTCCGGCCAGCGCCTGGGACGGTTTCGTCTGCCAGCCCGACTTCTTCCAGAAGTACGATGCGGCCGACAAGCGTCGTGACGCCACGTGGCTCTACAAGGGCAACCAGACCAACGGTGGGGGATACGACGTGACGGACGCCCCCTACAACCCCGTCTTCGACGAGTCGCTCTACTCGACGCGCCGCGCCCTCTACGACGGCGCCCGCATCTGGAAGTGGCACTACCAGACCGACGGCCAGCTCATCAGCGACCAGACGAGCATGGACAACGACTTCGTGCTGTTCCGCTACGCCGACGTGGTGCTGATGTACGCCGAGGCGCTCGTACGCCAGAACCGCGCTGCGGAGGCCGTCCAGCTGGCCGACCTGCAGAAAATCCGCACGCGTGCCGGACTGCCCGTATACTCGGCTGCCGACCTGACGCTCGACGAGCTGCTCGACGAGCGCGGACGCGAGCTTGCATGGGAGGGATGGCGCCGTCAGGACCTCATCCGCTTCGGCAAGTACAACGACGCATGGTGGGCAAAACCCACGGCAAGTCCCGCAACCAAGCGGCTCTTCCCGATTCCGACGACCGTCCTTGCGGCCAACCCCCGTCTGAGCCAGAACCCCGGCTATTGATGAGCGGCCGCAGCACAATGAACCGATTAAACCCAACCGATAACAGAAAATGAAGAAAAAGATTGTAGTGACGTTGCTTGCCTGCATGGCACTGTGTACGGCGGCGGCGCAGCAGAAGCGCATTGCGCTCGACGAACTGCGCGACAAGATTGCCGGTGCATGGCTCGGCCAGATGGTGGGCAACATGTATGGCCTGCCCTTCGAGAACAAGTTCATCGAGAAGGAGGGTAACGAGGCCGACTTCCCCTATGGATACTCCAAGAGTCTGGCGAAGATGGAGCAGTACGACGGCGCCTTCTCGGACGACGATACCGACGTCGAGTACCTCTATCTGATGCTCATGGAGAAGTACGGCACCGAACCGACCTACGCCCAGATGCGCGAAGGGTGGATGTACCACATCCGCGACCGCGTGTGGCTGGCCAACCGTGCCGCGCTGGGGCTGATGCACTACGGATATACGCCCCCCTTCACGGGCAGCATGGAGTCGAATCCCCACTGGTATCAGATTGACCCCCAGCTCATCAACGAAATCTGGAGCTACACCGCCCCCGGCATGGTCCGCTATGCGGCCGGCAAGTCGGCCTGGGCGGCCCGCATCACCAGCGACGGCTGGGCCATCTCGCCGACGATTCACTACGGTGCGATGTATGCGGAGGCCTTCTTCGAGAGCAACATCGAGAAGCTGGTGCTCGACGCGCTGAAGTACCTCCCGGCCGACGACCGCTATGCAGCCACCGTGCGCCACATGTACGAGCTCTACAAGAAGTATCCCAACGACTGGCAGAAGGCGCGCGCCGAGATGGCCGAGGCCTACTACGAGCAGGAGCCCGAGATGACGCGGACCATTTGGAACGCCAATCTCAACGGCGCGTGCGGCATCCTGACGCTGCTCTATGGCAAGGGTGACCTGCAGCGCACGATGGACCTGGGCTGCGCCATGGGCTTCGACGCCGACAACCAGACGGCGACCGTGGGCGGCATCCTGGGTGTCATCAACGGCGGCGCCTCGCTGCCCGACCAGCTGCTGATGCCCTTCGAGGGGTGGACCAAGCCCTTCAACGACCGCTACATCAACATCACGCGCTACGACATGCCCGACGCATCGATTGACGACATGATTGACCGCACGGTGGATATGGCCGTCAAGCTCGTCTGCGAGAAGGGCGGCCGCGTGGTGGAGCGCGGCGGCAAGAGGTATCTGGTCATCAACCCGAAGGCCGAGTTCAAGGCTCCGCTCGAGTTCTGCGTCGGCCCGATGCCCCGCATGGAGGTGGGCTGCCCGGTGGACTACAGCTTCAGCTGCGCCGCCAACCGCGACTACACCTGGACGCTCACCGAGGGTGCGCTGCCCGAGGGCGTCGCATTCGACAACGGCCGCATCACGGGTACGCCGCAGCGTGCGGGCCGCTATCCCGTCACCCTCACGCTGAGCGACGGAAAAAAGACGCTGACCAAGCACTTCGAGCTGCTCGTGCGCACGAAGAACATCGCCCCCGAGGCCGACAGCATCCTCACGAACATCCGCACGATGAACGAGGAGGCGCTCTACAAGTGCTGGATTACCTTCGGCAAGCCGATGTACGCCCACAGCGTCGATGTCATCCGCGACGGACGGCTCAACGGCGAGGGTTCGGTCTTCTATTCGCTGGCCGCACATGCCGACCTGCCGAAAATCGACTGGTTCGGCTACGAGTGGAAGGAGCCGCGCACGATTGACATGCTGGCCTTCCATACGGGCTGCCTCGAGGAGTTCGGCGGCTGGTTCTCGTCGGTTGCCATCCAGTACCGCGGCGAGGACGGACGCTGGTACGACGTGGGCAAGTTCCACTCGACGCCTGAGCTGCCCGAGAGCGACGATGTCTTCATCCAGCCCCACTTCGTCGAGTACCTCTTCGAGTTCGAGCCGGTGAAGACCACCGCCATCCGCATGCTGCTCGACTGCAAGGTGCAGGAGCACTGGAACAAGCCCACGAAGGGTTGCTCGAGCTTCATCTCCATCACCGAACTGAGTGTTTACGAAAAGCAATAGCAAGCAATGACAAAACGCATATTCCCCATCCTGGCACTGGCCCTCTCGCTTGCCGCCTGCAGCGCACCGCAGCGCGCCGTCGAGGTCACGCTCTCGGAGCAGGAGCTCTACGACAAGATTCGCGGCGGCTGGGCCGGCCAGACCATCGGCGTCGTCTTCGGCGCCCCGACCGAATTCAAGTTCACCGGTACGACCATTCAGGACTACCAGCCCATCCCCTGGTCGGAGCACTACGTCAAGTACTGGTGGGACAAGAAGCCGGGACTTTTCGACGACATCTACAACGACCTGACCTTCGTCGAGACCTTCGAGCAGGAGGGGCTCGACTGCACGACCGAGACGCTGGCGCGCCGCTTCGCCTTTGCCGAGTACCATCTGGCACACGCCAACCAGGCGGGACGCTACAACATCCGCAACGGCATCATGCCGCCGGCCTCGGGCAACTGGGTCAACAACCCCCACGCCGACGACCTCGACTTCCAGATTGAGGCCGACTTCATCGGACTGATGGCCCCCGGGCTGATGCCCGAGGCGCTCGACATCGCCTCGCGCGTGGGCCACATCATGAACAGCGGCGACGGCTTCTACGGCGGCGCCTTCGTGGCGGGGCTCTACGCCGCGGCCTTCATAAGCAACGACCCGGCCGAGGTGCTCGACATGGCGCTCGAGCCCATCCCGCACCAGAGCACCTTCTATCAGTGCGTCGACGAGGTGCGCCGTCTCTACCGCGAGTATCCCGACGACTGGCAGCAGTGCTGGTTCGAGATGCACAAGCGCTGGAACCGCGACGTGGGCTGCCCCAAGGGTGTCTTCCTGAGCTTCAACATCGACGCCAAAATCAACGCCGCCTACGTGGCCATCGGCCTGCTCTACGGCGGGGGCGACTTCGCCCGGTCGATGGAAATCGCCACGCGCTGCGGGCAGGATTCGGACTGCAACCCGGCAACCGTCGCCGGCGTGCTGGGCGTGATGAAGGGCTATTCGAACATCCCGGAGTTCTGGCGTGCGCCGCTGAGCGAAATCGAGTCGCTCAACTTCAGCGGCACCGACGTCTCGCTCGAAAAGGCCTATTCGATGAGCTTCAGGCAGGCGCTCGAGATGGTGCGCCGCGCCGGAGGCAAGGTGGCCGACGGGCAGGTGACCATCCCCGTGCGTGATGCCGGGGTGCTGCCGCTCGAGCAGAACTTCACCGACACCTATCCGCTCTACCGTGACCGCAAGGACTGCTTCGTCGACGGCGAGTACGAGTTCGACTTCAAGGGCAACGGCTTCGTCATCTGGGGCAACATGGTCTGCCTGCGCAGCATCACGCCCGACTACGTCAACCGCGTGTCGACGCGTCACATCGGCTCGGAGGTCTTCGCTCTGGCAGAGCCCGACGACCCCTACGTGGCCGAGTTCGAGGTGTGGATTGACGGCAAGCTCGACCAGGTGTCGCGTCTCCCGATGAAGAACACCGACCGCAAGCTCGAGCCGGCCTGGAAATACGGCCTCGAGGAGGGACACCACACCGTCCGCCTCAAGTGGCTCAACCCCGACAAGGAGTACCTGCTGCGCATCAACGACATCATGTACTACTCGTCGACCCCCTCGACCGACCCATACTACCACAACTGAAACTGAAGCTGCAATGAACAAAACGCTCATACTGCTCACCGCACTTACGGCGGCTACGGCCTGCACCCCGACCGCTCCGTCGATTGACTACGGCTCGACCTTCGAAATCGACGAGGCGACCCTCCGCGACAAGATTCGCGGAGGGTGGGCCGGCCAGACCATCGGCTGCACCTACGGCGGCCCCACCGAATTCAAGTACAAGGGGGCGCTCATCAGCGACGAGGTGCCCATCGTCTGGTACGACGACTATGCCTACGACACCTTCCGCGACGACCCGGGCCTCTACGACGACGTCTACATGGACCTCACGTTCGTCGAGGTAATGCAGCGCTACGGCATCGACGCTCCGGCCGAGGTCTACGCCCGTGCCTTTGCCAATGCCGACTACAAGCTTTGGCATGCCAACCAGGCGGCGCGCTACAACATCCTCCACGGCATCATGCCGCCCGCCTCGGGCCACTGGCACAACAACCCCCACGCCGACGACATCGACTTCCAGATTGAGGCCGACTTCATCGGCATGATTTGCCCCGGAATGCCCAACGCCGCCTCGGAAATCGGCGACCACATCGGCCACATCATGAACTACGGCGACGGCTTCTACGGCGGCATCTACATCGGTGCGCTCTACTCGCTGGCCTTCGTCTGCGACGACATCCCGACCATCGTGCGCGAGGCGCTGCGGACGATTCCGCCCCAGAGCAAGTACCGCCGCTGCATCGAGGACGTCATCCGCTTCCACGAGGAGTTCCCCGACGACTGGCGCCGCTGCTGGCTCGAAATCGAGCGCCGCTACGCCTATGAGAAGGGGTGCCCCGAGGGTGTCTTCAACGGATTCAACATCGACGCCACCATCAATTCGGCCTACGTCGTGATGGGTCTGCTCTACGGCAACGGCGATTTCGAGCGGACAATGGACGTGGCCACGCGCTGCGGCCAGGATTCGGACTGCAACCCCGCATCGGCGGCCGGCATTCTCGGCGTGATGAAGGGCTACGACGCGATTCCCGACAAGTGGAAGCCCGCCATGGAGAAGGTCGTCGACATCGACTTCCCCTACACCTCCATCTCGCTTAACAAGATTTACGACATCAACCTCGATTTGCTGACGCAGATGATTGGACGTGAGGGAGGCAGCGTCGAGGATGATGTCTACCGCATCGTGCTCCAGCGCCCCGAGGAGCTTCCCTACGAGGAGTCCTTCGCAACGGTGGAGCCGACCGAGCGCCGCGTGCTGAAGCTCGACATCACGGACGAGGCTACGCTCCGCTTCACGGGCAACAGCGTCGTCGTAATGGGGCAGGTGCGCCGCCTGGGCCTCGGCGGCGACGACGGCTACGTGGCCCGCATCGAGGCCTCCATCGACGGCAAATTGGTGGAGAACATCGAGATGCCCTACGACTACATCAAGCGCAAGTACGACATCTTCTACACCTACGAACTGCCGGTGGACGGACCCCACACCCTGAACCTCAAGTGGACGAACCCCGACGCGAACTATGTCATCGAGGCCAAGGAGATGGTGGTCTATTCGGCTAAAAAGTAACGTGCAATGTTAAAGCTACAAAACAGTACAGTCATGATTAAGTTACTGGCACTTCTCACGCTGATGCTCTCGTCGGCCAACACGTCGTGCGACAAGGAGCGGTCGCTGCCTGAAACGCCGCCCTCCCGGTTCGAACGCTACACGACCGACCTGACGATGTACAGCGACATCCTCGGCGAGACGATTCACTATTCGATTTATCTGCCCGCCGACTACACGACGGCCACCGACAGACGCTACGGCGTGGTCTATCTGCTGCACGGCTTCGGCGACAACTGGGGTGCGTGGAACGACCAGTGGCTCCACATCACCACGCTCATCGACAGCAAGGAGGCTGCCGGTGAGATTACGCCGATGATTTACGTCATGCCCCAGGGCTTCAACAGCTACTACGTGAACCGCTACGACGGCAGCTTCAACTACATGGACATGTTCACCGAGGAGCTCGTGTCCTACATCGACCGCACCTACCGCACCCGAGCCGACCGCTCCTCGCGCGCCGTGGCGGGCTACTCGATGGGCGGCTTCGGGGCGATGATTCTCCCCTCGAAGCATGCCGAGCTCTTCTCGGTCTCGATTCCGCTGAGCATGTCGTTCCGCACCGACGAGCAGTACATGGCCGAGCCGCAGAGCGGCTGGGACGGACAGTGGGGGAGCATCTTCGGCGGCGTCGGCCTCGCGGGCGAAGGCCGTCTGACGGAGTACTACAAGGAGTACTGCCCCTTCTACTTCTTCAACGAGCAGAGCGCGGCGTCGTTCGCCGACCTGCACTACTACTTCGACTGTGGTGACGACGAGGAGCAGCTGCTCATCGCCAACGACCGGCTCCACCGCCAGCTGCGCGAGCTGGGCATCGCCCACGAGTACCGCGTACGCAACGGCGCCCACACCTCGGACTACTGGCACGACGCCATGCGCGAGGGGCTCGACTACATCGAGTGCTGCTTCAACGGCGGCACGTGGCCCGACGCTCAGAACATCGCGACCGACCCCTCTTATGCGGGAGCTGAGCTGAGGGAGACAGTCGGCGGGGCGGAGGTCGTGGCCTATCCCTCGGCCGGGTACGACGAGTCGAAGAGCAATTCGGTCGTCTACCTGCTCCACGACGGACTCGCCAAGGAGGACCTGCACCGCATGATGAATCTGTGGAACGTCGCGGTCAACACCAAGCCCTTCATCGTCGTCTGCATCCCCTCCGCGCAGGCTGGCAGCGACTTCGCCACGCTGGCGCAGGCCATCGACGCAAAGTATGCCATCGCCGAGGATGCCGACCGCCACTTCGGCGCCGGGCTGGGCTCGGGTGCCGGTCTGCTCTACCGCTATGCGGCAGGGGAGGAGGCACGTCTGGCGGCCCTCTACCTCTTCGACGGAGAGGTGGATGTCGAGGCGACGGCCCCCTGCTCCGGAACCTACTACTACATCGACACCACCGACGGGGGCGAACACTACGTCGAGGCGGGCGAGCTCTACGAGCACTGCAAGGCCGACGGCGTGCCCTACGACTACCGCGTGCGCAACGGACGGAGCGGTGCCGATGCCGCAATGGGCGGCTTCCAGGCCTCGAAGAGCAATCTGATGGACCGCATCCGTAACTGAACCGAATGAAACCTAAAAACTCACAACCATGTTTATCGTAGACAACTATTTTCTGGCCGTGGTGTTCTGCTTCGTCACGATGCTCTGCTGGGGCTCGTGGGGCAACACCCAGAAGCTGGCGTCGAAGAGCTGGCGCTACGAGCTCTTTTATTGGGATTATGTAATCGGCATGGTGCTCTTCGCCGCGCTGCTGGGCTTCACCATGGGCAGCTTCGGCGACGGGGGCCGTCCCTTCGTCACGGACCTGGCGCAGGCGGCCGGCAAGAGCATCGGCTGGGTGCTGCTCGGCGGCGTCATCTTCAACGCCTCGAACATTCTGCTCTCGGCCTCGGTATCGCTCGCCGGACTCTCGGTGGCCTTCCCGCTCGGCGTGGGCATCGCCCTGGTGCTGGGCGTCATCGTCAACTACCTCGGCGCACCGTCGGGCAATCCCGTCATGCTCTTCCTCGGCGTGGCGATGATTGTGGTGGCCATCATCTGCAACGGCATCGCCTCGGGCAAGCAGCAGAGCGGCTCGGACGCAGCGGTCAACAACCGCAAGGGTCTGCTGCTGGCCGTGCTGGCCGGCGTGCTGATGTCGCTCTTCTACCGCTTTGTGGTCAAGGGTATGGACATCAGCAACTTCGAGTCCCCGGCTCCGGGCATGCTCACCCCCTATTCGGCCATCTTCATCTTCTCGCTGGGTGTGCTGGCCAGCAACTTCCTCTTCAACACGCTGGTCATGCGCTATCCCTTCGTCGGCGAGCGCGTCCGCTATGCGGAGTACTTCCGCGGCTCGCTCTCCACGCACCTGACGGGCTGCCTGGGCGGCGCCATCTGGTGCCTCGGCACGGCGTTCAGCTACATCGCCTCGGGGGAGGCCGGCCCGGCCGTCTCGTATGCCCTCGGACAGGGTGCGCCGATGATTGCCGCCATCTGGGGCGTCTTCATCTGGCGTGAATTCAAGGGTGCGCCGAAGTCGGTTAACCGTCTGCTGGCTCTCATGTTCCTCCTCTTCATCGGAGGCCTTGCCCTGATTGTTGCCGCCGGAAACTGATGCCGGAGGAGCGCTGAAAAACGAAATTATGTTCAACCAACAAAAAACGACTGATATGAAAAAGATTTTTGGAATTCTGGCGGCAGTCGCCATGGTGGCTGCCTGCAACACCTCCTGCTCGAAGAGCGACGACAACGGCGGCGGCAACGGCGGCGGCAACACGGCCAACGTACGCATCGCCACCTGGGCCGACGACTGGGACACCTACGCCTACACGTTCGACGCCGAGGGCAAGGTAATCAAGGTAAGCCGCAACAACGGCGAGCGCGAATGGGACTTCACCTACTCGGGTGACAAGATTGAGGCCACAGGTTATTCGGCCTTCACCATCACGCTCGGTGCCAACGGATATGCTTCGGAGTACAAGGACGAATGGGATACGTTCACCTACACGTACGACAACAACGGCTATGTGACGCAGGTTAAGAAGAACGGTGAGGTATGCGCCAATGCCGTAATCGAGGACGGATGTATCACCAAGTGGTCGAAATTCGAGGACCGCAACGAAGACGGTGTAGCCGAGGAGTGCTGGAAGGAGCACATCTACTCGAACATGAAGAATGTTGCAGGCATCCACAACATCTACGTTGAGAAGGGTGCCGGACGCTGGCTTCAGGAGCTGGGCTTCTTCGGCAAGCCGACCAAGTATCTGTGTGAGAGCAACGGCTGGGACTATTCGGACACCCCGTCGACGCTCACCTACGAGTTTGACGAGAAGAACTGTGTGACGAAGGAGATTAAGTCGGCAGCCGACTACGTCGAGAACTACTTCTACAGCTGGACGCCGCTCGAATAACGGCCTCGTCCGAAAATCCGTTGGACGCGGACGGCAGTTGCACTGCCGTCCGCATTTTTTTGCCCGCAAAGCAGGACGTGCGGGTAGGGGAGTGCGGTCGGTTGTGCGGCGTAAGGTCTGCGGAGCGAATTACGCAGGAAGAGGGGTTGCGGACAGCCAAGCAGCCGGGATATAAAAAAGAAGCAGGCCCCGCAGGGAGTAACCCGCTGCAGAGCCTGCCGTTCGAAGGATGATGCGACAACCGGTTTCAGCTAAAAGTCGTAACCGACAATCTTACCGGCATACTTGCTCCATCCGCTTGCCGATTTATAGGCTTCGATTGAAGCCTGCGGAACATGGATGGATGCAACCGAAGTGCTGCTAAACACACTCGAGCCCAACGTCGGCGGAGTTGCCGGCATACAGTCCGCCGCAAAATTGCGGCAGTTTATCTTATTGATTATTCTCCGGTAGTAGCTTACACAGCACCGGATCGTTCTTGATTCGTTCCATTAAATCCAAATATTCGGATTTAATGGAAAAACTGAATATAGATAAAACACAAATTGATTGATTTAAAAATTTTATATATAGCGAATTACGATTAATTTTGTTCGGATTTAATTTCAACTGTAATTTGTTGCCTATTTTGATTATTATAAACGAAGAAGTATTATCTTCGAATGTATTTATAAACTTTCTAAATGTATAGTTATGAAAATTAGGAAATTACAATTTAATAACAATAAGATATTGGGAAATCTTGAATTGAATTTTATCAATCCGACAACAAATGTTCCTTATGATACAATATTATTAGTTGGTGAGAATGGGGTTGGGAAAACTACTATTTTAACAGGAATAAGCGATTTTTTAAGTGGACAGGATCTTTCCAGATGTTTTAATTCGATTGAATATACTATTGATGATGAAATTATTACCATGTCCTCTATTCTGGGAGAGCAGGACTCTCATAAATTTATTCGTAGAAAAAATGGTGAAGATGAAACGCTTTCTTATGGATGGAGTAAAAATAATGGGGCTAATATAGAGCGTATGGAGCAAGATGCACTTGATCCTCGTCATTATGGAAGTGCTATTTCGCTTCCACGTTCAGATTTTCAAACAGAGAAGATTAATACAGTTGGTGTTTCAGAATTAGATACAAATAACCATGAAAAAGATGTAAATAATGATTTTACATCCCTAAAACAATTACTTGTAGACTTGAGTAGTCTTGATGCAGAGGATTTTACTGAGCTACATCGAAAAGGTACACCTATAACAATAGAAGAATTTGATGAAAGATCACGAATGTCACGTTTTACAAAAGCATTTAATAATTTCTTTGAAGATATAGCCTATTCATGTGTGAAAGGAGAAAATGGACAAAAAGAAATTTATTTTGAAAAATTTGGCAAAGAAATACCTATTGATTCATTGAGTACCGGAGAGAAGCAAATAGTTTTTAGAGGAATATATTTGCTACGTAATTTCAATCGTTTAATAGGAGGTGTTTTATTAATAGATGAACCTGAACTTAGTCTTCATCCTAAATGGCAGAATAAAATACTAAAGTATTATCAGACTCTATTCACAGATCCCACAACAAATAATATGCAAGTTCAATTAATAGTTGCAACTCATTCAGAACGTATACTTTCTTCTGCTTTTAAAGATATAAATAGCAATGGAGTCCTCATATTAAAAAATAATGATGGTGTAGTTTCCGCAGCATCTGTTAATGCGCCAGGAGTGTTACCATCTGTAACATCAGCAGAGACTATTTATCTTGCCTATGAAGTTGCTACTGTTGATTACCATATTGAATTATTTTCATACATTCAACGTAATGCTACTGCTTCAAGAGAATTGAACGTAAAAGAAACCGATGATTATATTTTGAATCATCGGTTATATGATGCAGCAATACACGAACGTCGAGATAATTTTACAAATCCACGGAGTCTGCATACAACAACTTATATGACCTTACCTACTTTTATAAGAAATCGTATTGACCACCCTAATCCAAGCGACACATATTCTTATTCTCAACTACAGACTTCTATTGATTTGATGAGGAGTATTATTCAAAATCCTTGATACGTTTTTATGTGAACTTATTTTTTCTATTTGTTACAAAAGGGCGATTGTGATTAAATCGCCCTTTTTGTTTATAATCCTAATAGATGCTTTTTCTATAAAATAAAATCTCAAAAAAATAGGTAGTGTTTTATAGTAGTGACTGTCGTAAAAAGAATAAAACTTTATAATGAATTGATTGCCAATGTAATATAAAATTTGTATCTTAGCTAAAGATAAAAAGAATACCTCCAATTGCCCTAGAAAAGCCAAATTTGGAGGTATCGCAAAAATTAATCTGCATGGCTAAGGTACAAAATTTCTCTGAAATATCACCCGATCTCCCTTTCACGGAGTTCGATTTTTATGAATTGTATAGGCGGACGTTCGAGACTAGCGAGCTGGGAAAAATCAGGAAGAGGCTGCCGCTTGGTGAGATGGCAGAGAACTTTGGACTGATAAGCAAGAGCATGAGAGCGAAGAAAGGACGAAAAACATACTTCACCCCGGAGGGCAAGGTTGCGCTGATGTTCCTGAAGATGTACACAGGTCTGAGCAGCCCGAGGTTGATGGAGCATCTTAACGGCAACGTCCACTATCAGCTCTTCTGCGATGTGAGAATAGACCCGATGCATCCTCTGACGAACTACAAACTTCTGGACGACGTGTTTTCGGAGCTGGCCCGCGGGCTGAAGATCCAACAGCAGCAGGAGATACTGGCAAGAGCCTGGAAACCGTACATGAAGGACCTGGACACGATGTATACGGATGCGACCTGCTACGAGAGCGAGATGCGCTATCCTACGGATGCGAAGCTTCTGTGGGAAGGAATAGAGAAGTCATATGAGATAATGTGCACTCTGAGTGCCAAGCTGAATGTGCACCGTCCGAGGACGAAGTACGTAGACGTAGAGAAGGCCAACCTGTCGTACAGGAAGCGGCGCAGGCATACGAAAGTCCAGACCAGGAAACTGACCAGACGCCTGCTCAACCTTTTGGGGAAGATACTGAAGGAGACCCGCACACTGGAGAGGGAGAATGCAGGCGCGGAGAAATTGCTGACAGCCAGACAGAAGAGCGATATTGAAATCATCACAAGAGTGTACCGCCAGCAGAAGGCCCACTTCGAGAACAACAATCCTCGCGAGAGTGTCAAGGACAGGATAGTGAGCATCAGCAAGCCGTCGTGAGAGGCAAGGAAGTGAAGAGCGTAGAGTTTGGTGCGAAGTGCAACAACATCCAGGTTGACGGACTCTCATTCATCGAGAAGCTGTCATTCAATGCCTTCAACGAGGGAACCAGGCCTACGCACTGCCTGAAGA